>OGXD01000018.1_pt1 | contig 118671 bp, 102 predicted proteins | sample 1576211 | NCBI WGS metagenome assembly OGXD01 (sample SAMEA3541470, study PRJEB24748) | human gut metagenome | biome: human gut; feature: human-associated habitat; material: faeces | place: China | collected 2012
CAGATGAGATGATAGATTATATGGCTAAGACTATAAAGGAAGCTGTTAATCAGTAATTAATCAGCCCTTATATCATATATGAGATTCTAATATATGATATAAGGGCTGATACGAGAGAGGAAAGATAGATGAAAGTAAGATTAGCGGATTATGTAGCAGATTTTCTTGTAAAGCATGGTGTTACAGATGTGTTTTCAGTAGTAGGTGGTGGTGCTATGCATCTTAATGATGCATTAGGACACAATGAGAATCTTAAGGTAACTTATAACCACCATGAACAGGCATGTGCTATAGCAGCAGAAGCCTATGCAAGAATAGATAACAGAATAGCAGCTGTATGTGTGACAACAGGACCAGGTGGAACTAATGCACTTACAGGAGTAGTAGGTGGATGGCTTGATTCAATACCTATGTTTATAATAAGCGGCCAGGTCCGTTATGATACAACTTCAAGATATGCACTTAAGTATACAGAAACTCCGTTAAGGGCTATGGGAGACCAGGAATATGACATAGTAAAGTCAGTATCAAACATGACTAAGTATGCAGTCATGATAGAGAATCCTATGGATATAAGATATGCACTTGAAAAGGCATGGCATCTTGCGACAACAGGAAGACCTGGACCTGTATGGATAGATATTCCCGTTAATTTCCAGGGTGGATACATAGAAACAGAAGAACTTAGGGGATATGATCCAGCGGAAGATGATAAGCTTCTTCCACCAGAAGTTGATATGGACACTATAAAGACAGTTCTTGAAAAGATAAAGAATGCCAAAAGACCAGTGTTCCATGCAGGTTATGGCATAAGGCTTTCAGGAGCTTATGAGGTGTTCAGAAAGGTTGCAGAAGAGCTTAATATCCCAATAGTAACTTACTGGAATGCCGTAGATCTTATAGAAGATGACAGTCCTCTTTACTGTGGAAGAGCTGGAAATATGGGGGACAGACCAGGTAACTGGGCTATCCAGAATGCAGATCTTATATTAGCTGTCGGAACAAGAATATCCATAAGACAGACAGGATATAACTGGAAGACATGGGCAAGGGCAGCCGAGGTAATAATGGTAGATATAGATAAGGCAGAGTTAAAGAAGCCTACTATACACGTAGAGATGCCGGTATGGGCAGATGCTAAAGATTTTCTTACAAAGCTTGAAAAAGAGGCAGTAAAGATGGCACCAGTGTCACATAGTGAAGAGTGGCTTGCAACTACACAGAAGTGGAAGAAGGAATATCCTGTAGTACAGCCAAGACAGTGGGAGGAGAACGGAAGCACCGCCAATGTATATGCATTTGTAAGATATATGAGCAGTAAATTGCCAGAAAACAGCCTTACGGCAGTATCCAACGGAGCATGCTGTGTTGTCGGCAATCAGGCTTATGTTATCCAGAAGGGAAGCAGAATGGCTAATAACAGCGCCGTAGCAAGTATGGGATATGGACTTCCAGCGGCTATCGGCACATGTATAGGTGGAAAGAGAAGACCGACTATATGTCTTGAGGGTGACGGAAGCATCATGATGAATCTTCAGGAGCTTCAGACAATTATAACTAATAAATTACCTATAAAGATATTCCTTATTAACAACAATGGATATCACTCAATAAGACTTACGCAGAATAACCTTTTTAAAGAACATTGCAAGGTTGGTATAGGTCCGGAATCACAAGACCTTTCATTCCCAGAGTTTAAAAGAATAGCAGAAGCCTTTGGATATAAGTATTACAGTGCATCATCTAACGAAGAGATGAAAAAGACCGTTGATGAAGTGCTGAAAGAGGATGGACCATTATTCTGTGAGATATTTACAGATACGAAGCAAGTATGGGAGCCAAAGAGCAGTACAAAGCGTCTTGAAGATGGAACTTTAGTAAGCCCACCACTTGAAGACCTTGCACCATTCCTTCCAAGAGAAGAACTTAAGGAGATTATGTTTATTCCTTTGATTGATGAAAAATAAATAAAAATATTAGGTGGAAAAATGAATATATTTTATTTTAGTAGTGATTTATTTATAGAAGTACTGGCTGTATCATTGGTTTCATTGTTAGAGAATAATAAAAACTGTAAAGAAATTAATGTATATATTGTAGATGATGGTATTACAAAAGAAAAAAAGAATAAATTGCAAGGCATGGTAGACAAATATAGTTCAACAGAAAATATAAGGAAAATAATATATTTAGATGCACCATCTCCTAACGATTTATTAAAATTTAATTTTAAGACGAGATATCAAATTGGACATTCATACTTTAGAATGTGCATAGGTACGTTGTTACCAGATAATGTTGAGAAAGTTATATGTTTAGATAGCGATACATTGATATGTTCAGATTTAGAGGAATTATGGAATACAGATATGGCTGGGAATATACTGGCAGGTGTAGCTGATTGCATGAATATAAAGAAGTATAAAAGACAGTTTGATATGGATGATGATGATATTTATTGTAATGCAGGCTTTTATTTAGTTGATTTAAAAAAATGGAGACAGGAAAATATTGAAGAAAAAATAATAAATCGTATATTTAAGCAGAATGGTAATGTCTTCTTTTTTGAACAAACTTTAATGAATTGGTCTTGCAGAGGTAAGATATTAAAATTATCTCCAAATTATAATGCATATACATTATTCTGGGCATTTGAATATAACAATTTGCTAAGATGGCGAAAACCTAAAAATTTTTATACACGTGAACAGGTACAACAGGCAAAAAATAATCCTGTGATAATTCATTATACAAGAAATTTTTATATGCTTAGCCGACCATGGGTTGAGGGATGTGATCATCCTATGACAGCTAAATATTTAGAGTATAAGGAATTAACACCATGGAAAGAAATGCATAAAGATACTAGAAGTAGATTAGATAAGGTCAAATATAAAACGTACCATATGATACCTCAAAGAATTTTATCAGATATTGTATGTTTTATATATAATGAAATTAGACCTAGAATGTGGTGGAAGAATGAATAAAGAAATACATGTATTAGAAGTTAATATTAATGACATAGGACAAGGTGGAGCATGGGCTTTTATAAAAAATGCTATAAATGCAAAATCAGATAAAGACATCATATTTGATTTTTTCACTTTAGAGCCATTTGAAAATGAATCAAATATTGAATTTATAGAAGAAAATAAAGGAACAATATTTGTTAGGTATACAGTAAATAGGTATATAAGACAGATAAAAACATATTTTGATTTGAAAAAAGTAGTTAAGGAAAATAAATTTGATATAGTTCATATTCATTCAGATTTAGCTTTTAAAATGTTTATTGAAGGATTAGCAGCAAAAAGAGCTGGTGCGAAAAATATAATATTTCATTCACATTGCACAGGTGTTGATGGTGATCATAGAAAGATTAAAGAAATTGCTCATAAGATATGTAGATTATTTTTAGGTGAAATAGGTACGGATTTTTTTGCCTGTTCAAAACTAGCAGGAAAGTGGATGTATGTAAATTCTTTACAGGATAAAGTTGTAGTTATTAATAATGCTGTGGATTGTCAGAAATTTAAGTTCTCTAAAAATATAAGGGATGAGTATAGAAAAAAATTGATGTTAAATGAAGATGAAATACTAATAGGACATGTTGGTAGATTTATGTATCAAAAAAATCATCAGTTCATAATAAAAATATTTAAACAATATAATAAAATAAATTCAAATTCAAAATTACTTTTAGTCGGAGAAGGAGAATTTGAAGATGAGATAAAAAATATTGTGAATAATATCAATTTAGAAAGTAAAGTGATTTTTTTAGGTGTTACTGATTGCGTAAATAATTACATGCAAGCTATGGATTTATTTTTGTTACCATCTCTTTTTGAGGGATTACCAGTTGTTGGAATAGAAGCACAAGCAGCAGGACTACCATGCTTATTATCAGATTCAATTACAAAGGAGACTAATTTATTTGGTTTGGTTGAATTTATGTCATTAAATGAAAATGAAAAGAAATGGGCAGAAAAGATCCAAAAAATGTTATCTGATTATGTAAGAAAAGATACATATAATGATATGGTTAATTGTGGTTATGATATATCTCAAAATAAGGAAAGCTTAAAAAATATATATTATAAAACGTGTATGGAGAGTAGTTTATGAAATCAATATTAGTATTAATGTCTACATATAATGGTGAAAAATATATAGAACAACAAATAGATAGTATATTGAAACAGCAATTGGTAAAGGTATATCTTCTTATTAGAGATGATGGTTCATCTGATAAAACAATAGAAATAATTGAAAAATATGAAAAAAAATATGATAATATCAAGCTCATGTGTGGTGAAAACTTAAATTGGATGAATAGTTTTTGGCATTTAGTGAATTGTGCTAAAGGTTGTGATTATTATGCTTTTTCAGATCAAGATGATATTTGGGATGACGACAAATTGATTAAAGCTGTGAATATGTTACAAAAGTATAAAGATATACCTGCAATATATTGTGCTAATCAAAGAATAGTAAACGATAAAATGGAAATAGTTAATACAACTGAAGAAAGAGTAAATATTGATAAATTTGAAAATCAAGATTTTTTAGTCAGAGGAAATTTGTTTAGAGGATGCACAGAAGTTTGGAATAATGCTTTACAAGAATATGTATTGAATTTAGGTATTAAAGATATAGATGAGCCACATGATGCTTTTTTAATGTTAATATGTTTATGTGTTGGTAATGTTGTAAAAGATAATTCAGATGTTATGTCATATTGTCAACATGGTGATAATGCTATGGGATTAAAAACAAGAGTAAATAGCTTTAAATATATTATTAATAATATAATGGGGAAAAAGAGATATAGAAAACCAATAAGTACAAGGATTAAAAAAGTGAATAAATATGTATATAAGGATATAAAACCGGAGTTAAAACCATATGTTAAGCAGATTTGTGAATACGATTTGAATTATTATAACACAATAAGATTAGCATTTACAACTAAATATCCTAATATAACAAAAAAGAAACGTGTTCAGATTTTAACAAGAAAATTTTGAGGTATATAAATGATAATAAACAAAAAGGTGCTTATAGGAATAGTTGTTGATTTATTTTTTATATTGCTATATATGGTGTTGTATGGAACTAATGCAAATATATCAGAGAGTGTAATTATTTTTTTTGCAGTTGTTTCATATATATTTATGATAAGCATATTGTTAATAATATATAATGAAAGAAAATTTAATTTATGTTTAATTTTTATAATATTAACTTTTTTGTTTTATTTTGGCCAATATATTGAATTACAGATTACAGGTGAAGTGGAAAACGAAGCACTAAGTATTACAAAGAGTTATAATATAGATATAATTAATCATTTTTCTGTTATAATTTTATTATATATTCATTTAATTCACATAATTATGATTATCTTTTCCAAAAAAATTAAATCTAACGGAGTGGTATATAAAGAGAAGATAAGTGCGCAAATAATAAATATGATTTCTACATTGATGTATTTTTTTTCTTATCCTTTTGCATTGTATTATCAATATACAAGGTATCAATATACTAAAATTTGGGGATATGGAAATACTTTATATGAGCAATTTACTAATCAAAGTATGTTACTTAAGTTAGGTGAGTTTTTTAGTGGATATGTAATTAGTATGTTCATACTATTGTTGATTGTAAATAAAGGAAAGAAAAAATTTGCAATTCTAGTATCAATTTTACCATATTGTATTTTCTATATGTTATCTGGTAGTCGATTACAGATTGCTTTATTATTAATTGTTATTGTTTTAATATTACATAGTTGGGATAAGCCAATAAGTTTAAAAAAATTTGCAATTGGCTTTGTTTTTGCAGTATTTTTTTCTTACCTTTTGGCGGTATCTTCTTCAATAAGAAATTATATTGGATTATATAATAGTGTATTTGATGCAATTAGTTATGCTGTGAAAAATACATCTTTGATAGATGGAATTATACATTTATTTGATGAATTTGGTTGCCAAATAGTTTCAATAGTTTGTGTATTTAAAAATTGTCCTAGTAGAGTTTCTTTTAATTATGGAAAATTATTTTTATATGGTATAGAAATTATTATACCTAATCTGTTTGGATATAAAAGATTTTTTTATATAGATAATACAGATGAGGCATTTAAATACTTTTTAAATAAAGGAAATACTGGTTTGGGGTCATCGTTTATTAGTGAGTCTTATTATTGTTTTGGATTTTTAGGAATAATATATGTACTATTCCTTGGCTATATTATTACAAAAGTATCAATTGATATGTTTTCATATTCAAAAGAAAAAAATGTAATAGGTGCTTTTGTTTGTTATTATTTGGCTTATTGTTTGATATTTACAGTAAGAGGCGACACATTTAATATTGCAAGTTCAGTATTTCAATATGCTATTATACCAATTATGATTATGTATTTAATTCAAGGAATATTTAATAAAAAAAAATATAGGTTCAGATAAGCTATTTTAGTAGTAAGATTAAATATATAAGACAGTTGTATATTATATGTAAGTTTTTGTATTGCTATAGTATTTTAACTATATATTATAGCAATGTCAGATAGAAGAAGATTGAAAAAGCAAAAGTTACTTAATATGGTTAATTATGTATTGGTACTTTTGTGGAAAGGCGGATTATTAAAATGAAACAAAATTATGAGAAAGGCATACTCATTGTATTATGTGCCAATCTTATTAATATGTTTATTAGTTTAGTTACAAACTTTATATTGCCAAGATATTTATCTATAGAGGCTTATGCAACTATAAAAACATTTCAATTATATGTGTCTTATATAGGATTGTTTCACTTAGGTTATTCGGATGGATTATATTTGCGGTATGGTGGTAAATCTATAAAAGAATTGGATAAAAATACAATTAATTTATCAATTTCAACAATGCTTTACTTTCAAATTTTTGTAGCAATAGTTGTTGCAATCTATGCAATATTAAATAGAAATATAATATTAATTATTTTTTCTTTGGATATCATTGGTTTTAATTTGATAGGTGTATTTAAGAATATATATCAAGCTATAGGTGAGTTTAAAAGATATGCAAATATAACCCAGGTTGTTGCAGTAATTAATTTCATTATAAATATAGCATTTATATTTATAGTTAAAACAGATAATGCAATCTATTATATATTAGGCTATACAATAGTTGATATAGTAGTGTTTTTATATCTTGAGTACGATTTAAAAAAGACACTTAAAATTGGTAAATTACAGTTAAGATTTTCACTTACAGAACTATTTACAAACATAAAAGATGGAATTCTTTTACTGTTTGGAAATTTAACATCTATTATTTTAATGAGTATGGATAGATGGTTTACTAAAATATATATGTATGCAGTAGATTTTGCACATTATTCGTTTGCAGTTAGTGTTGAAAATTTACTTAATGTTGCAATAACACCAGTAAGCATAACATTATATAATTATCTATGTAATAATCAAGAAAAAGATAAAATTAGAAAAATACAAACTGCTATAATAATATTTTCATCATTAATTGTTTTTTTTGCATTTCCAGTAAAATTCATAGTATGCAAATTTATTAATAAATATGAGGGAGCTATGATAGTTATTGTTATTTTATTTGCTACTCAATTTTTTTCAATTGTAATTCAAAGCATTTATGTAAATCTATATAAGGCTCAAAAGCGGCAAAAAAAATATTTCATGGAAGTTGTTTTTGTTATAATAATTGGTTTTATTTTAAACGAATCTTTTTTTCATGTATATAAATATAAAGAGAGTTTTGCATTTGGAACATTAATATCCAATTTTATATGGTTTATACTTTGTCAGTTGGATTTTAAGGATTTAAGGTTGAATTCTAAGGAAATATTGTATCTATTCATGGAATTAATTGCATTCTTATATTTTTCATTATATATGACTACGTTAATAGGCGCTATATGTTATGTTTTTGTAACGTTAATTTTATATTTTACATTATTAAGAAAAGAAACAGACTGGATTATTAGAAGAGTAATACGGTTTATAAAAAATTATAGGATATAATTATAATAAGGTTTTTTAAGTCATTTTATATAATAAGTATCATTGGTAGATAAAAACAAATTGTACTAAGGTATTTATTGTCAGATAAACGACATGTTAGGTGCGTATTACATGGTAGAAATATTACAAATCTGGTAGATGAGAATTATTAATAGTTCATAAAAGAATAGAAAGGAACAGTAAGACATGAATATTAAACAATTAGATATACCAATATTAAGCCTAAATTATTCACGGTAATTCCGTGAAAGTGGCTGAAAGCCATATAGTTTCTATATTTTAACTGAATATTGCTTTTAACTTATTAAGTGAGTGAAAAAAGAGCATTTATTTGTGGTAAAATTAAGGTGTTCAATATCTTAACAATCAAAACAAAGGAGCCATCTATGAGGGAAGATCCTTTAATTTTCATTATCAAAGTAACGGATATCACACACTCATATGCTAGGCTGGAATAACATGTGATTATATTAAAATCCAGCTAAGAGACAGAACCAAGTATTCATGTACTGGTGTTGTTAATTTTCTTTAACCCATCATGGATGAATATCTGGTTGATGAGCTTAATGATGTCATCAGAGAAAACAAAGTTGATTGTGCTGTAGTTTATGGCAAATTCATGTATCAGGCAATCACATGGTCTTGTGAAAGACGTGTTGTCTTCAAAGGAGAGAAATCTGGAAATTAGATAAATTATCGGTATACATTTATCGTCACAAATATAGACTCATCGCCGGAATACCTCATTAAATTTTATTGTAAGAGAGGTCTGATGGAGAACTTCATTATAGAAAGCAAATCCAGTTTTGACGTTGTTTCTGTTAGTAGTCATACAAGAATAGTGAATGCCAACAGATTTCAAATACATGCACTTGTTTATAACATATTTAATTGGTTTAGACGATTAGTGCTAACTGCGAACATGTGTAAACAACGCATCGATACCATTCGTTTAAAACAGCTGAAGATTGTTACAAAAGTAATAAATTCAACAAGATATATAACATTCAAGTTATGTAGCAGTTGTCATTATAAAGATGCGTTCTATGAGACTTTATCTAATATAAGCAAACTGCATGTGCAGCTGGAATAGCAACTATTAACGAACATTGACAGTTAGGCGTCCACTAAAAGCTTTGCATAGAGATTTTATACTCTTTTTGCGAGGCAAAAGAGATTATTCAAGCTGAATGGATCAAACTTGAAGGTTCATGGTGCTTTTTTTATTCAGATATTACTCCGTGAATAATTCATGTTGAATTTTACATTAGAATTAATAAAAATAAAGGATGGAAAAGATAATTAAATGAAAAAAATTGCGATTATAACAAGACATGCAGTACCGAATTATGGTTCTCTTTATCAGGCTTATGCCCTTCAAGAAGCTATAAAAAAAATAAATAATGAGCCATTTATTGTTGATGCAGAATATTCATATTACTCAGCAGATAAAATATCAAAAGATGCTATGAAAACATCTAAATATAAAAAAATACCAATTATAAATATCATTTCATATTTGATTAAGTATGTAAGATATTCAAAACCAATAAAGATATTTAGATTTTATCAAAAGAAGTGGTTGAATTTATCTAGACAATATACAGATAAGGAAGAATTTTATAAAGATTATCCTAAAGCTGATATTTATATGATAGGAAGCGATCAGGTTTGGAATATTATGCCAGATGGAAAAATTGAGCCGATGTATTTTTTAGATTTCGTTAAAGATGAAACAAAAAAAGTATCATATGCTGCTAGTTTTGGTTCTGAAAAAAAAATAAAGACAGAATTGGCTAATATTACAAACTATTTAAAAGATTTTAATAAAATAACTGTTCGTGAAAATGATGGAGTAAGAATTCTTAGAGAAAATGGAGTTTTAGGTGAACAAGTTTTAGATCCAACATTATTATTAGATATAAATGATTGGAATTTAGTAATGGAAAGTATTGATTTACCAAATGAATATATACTTTTGTATCAAGTTAATCATAATAAAGATTTGTGTAAAAATGCAGATGCATTTGCCAAGAGAAAAGGAATGAAACTGATTAGAGTAACAAATGATATGAGTGAGATTTTTTGGGGAGAAGGTTTTACATATCTTCCTACGCCAGCACAGTTTCTTTATATAATAAAAAATGCAAAATATGTCATAACGGATTCCTTTCATGGGACATGTTTTTGCATTAATTTTAATAAAAATTTTATTGATGTTTTACCAGAAAATCATTCTCAGAGAAATAGAAGTGTATTAGAGTTTTTTAATCTGACAGACAGAATAATTGTAGGTGATAAATTTGATTTGGTAGAACAAGGTATAGATTGGTCAAAGGTCAATAATATATTGATTGAACAAAGAGAAATAAGTATGAAAAAATTAAACAACTTGTGTGAAATTTAATAGAGGAAATAAATTATGAGACTTGTGTGCGAAAAAGATATATGCACAGGATGCAATGCATGTGTTAGTGTTTGCCCTAAAAATGCAGTAAAGATTGTTGATACATATAAAGAATTTAATGCATATATAGATGAAGACAAATGTATTAATTGTAATATTTGTATGAGTGTTTGCCCTAATAGAGCAGGTGTAAATATGTTAAGACCGCAGAAATGGCTCCAGGGATGGACGGAAAATGAATTTGATAGAAAGATATCAGCATCTGGTGGCGTAGCTACAGCTATTGCTGGTTCATTTCTAAAATCAGGGGGGATGGTGTGCAGTTGTGCATATGAGAGTGGATCATTTATTTATAAGATGATTTCAGACGAAAAGCTGCTTGATGATTTTAGAGGTTCTAAATATGTAAAGAGTAGTCCGGGAATGATTTATACAGATATAATAAATGCACTAAAAGAAGATAACAAAATTTTGTTTATTGGTTTACCATGTCATGTAGCTGCATTAAAAAAATATATGGAAGTAAAGAAACAAAACATTCAAAATCTATATACAATAGATTTGATATGTCATGGTTCACCTTCACCTAATATTTTATTTAATTATTTGAAAAATAAAAAAATTGAAATAAAAAATATATATAATATAAGTTTTAGACAAAAAAATATATTTGGATTGTCTGTAAATAATAGATATATAAAACAAAAAGGAACATATGATGAATATACATTAGCTTTTTTAAGAGGGCTTATATATACAAATAATTGCTATCAATGTAGATATGCTACAGATAAAAGAGTTTCAGATATTACATTAGGAGATTCCTGGGGAAGTGATTTGGCTGATATAGAAAAGAAAAAAGGAATATCTTTAATTCTTTGTCAGACTAATAAAGGCGAAATGTTGTTGAAAGAAGCAAATATTATTGTTAAAGATGTTGACCATGAAAAAGCAATAGAATCAAATGGTCAATTGAAAGCACCTTTTAAAAAATCAAAGGAGTATTACCGTTTTTGGAAAAATTATAATAAAGATAATTTAGATTATTCTGTATTTATTTGTTTTCCTGTTAAATGTATAAAACAAAAAATAAAAGCTTTCTTATTAAAGACACATATAATAAAGTAACTCAGACTTCAAACTTGTATTAGTGTAAACGCTCCATCTCATTGTACCTTGACTTTTAAAAGAACGTTAATTACGAAAGGAACAGTAAGACATGAATACTAAACGATCAGATATATCAATATTAAGAATTATTGCCACATTAGCAGTGATTTTTCTACATACTAACAATACAATATTAAATAATTTACAAAATTATTCATTATCATCTACTTATAAGTTCCTTATAAGTACAAATGTATCTATTATGAATTGGGCAGTGCCGATGTTTTTAATTATAACAGGTGCTTTATTGTTAAATAAAAAGGAAATATCAATATATTTAATGATATCTAAATACATAAAACGTATTATTTATGCATTGTTTATATTTGGTGTTCCATTTGCTATGATTGAAATCTATATGAATACAAATACAATACAACCGACGAATATGCTTATACAATCTATAGTCAAAGTGATTGATGGAAACAGTTGGAGTCATCTATGGTATTTGTATGCGTTAATTGGTATATATTTTATATTACCATTTATTAAAATTGTATTAGATAACACAGATAAAAAAACGCATAAAATAATATTGCTAATTTTATTTTTATTCAACTTTTGTAAGAAATTTATTGAACAAATAGTGGGAATTTCTATTGCATTTAATATTCCAATTATGACCTATACGGTTTTTTATATTATCATGGGAAATTATTTAATAAACAATGAATTTAAACTAGAAAAAAATAAAAAGCGGTTGTTAATATTATTAATATTAGAAACTACAATAGTAATAATTATAAATATATATTCAAAAAAGCATTGGATTTTTTAGGTTATGACTCACCAATAATAGCAATTTTTGCAATTACTTTGTTTTTAATGTTTAAAAATTTAAAAATAAAAGAATCCAATTACCTTTGGCAAATGGATAGATTATGTTTTTGTGTATATTTAGTGCATCCAGTTTTTATTAATTTTATGTATAAATTCATTAAAATTACACCATTAAATATAAGAATTATACCAATTGGAATAACTGTGTTTTTTATGATTTTTGTTATAGTTTCATTTGTAGCAAGTTTTATATTAAATAAAATTCCTTTTTTGCGAAAAAATGTATTATAGTAGAAAAGTGGTAAGCAATACATAAAATATAAGCAAGTCGCTCATTATTGAGTGGAATGATAGTTCATGGAAAAACAGAATAATACGCAGTTAATAAAGCTCTTATACAGACTAGCGATATCGCTCGTGTGCTCATATGATATCAGTTATCCGTTAAAAGATATCGTATCATGTGTTTGATGACTTGTGTTGATAGTCAAGTAAAATTGACCCACTTATGGTCAGTTTTAAGTATAAATTAACAATTAAAGCAATGGCTCCTGATACAGCTCCAAGATATAAAAAGTATATTCCGTATGGGGGTAATTTAAGTTTCGTTAAGTTTCACCCAATTCTTTACTTTTATGTTAATTAATATAGATTGGAAATATTAATTTTGTATAGTTTTTACATTTTTGCATGCAGGCAGAGCTTTTTGCAATGATGGATAATGTTGTGACAGCAGAAGCACATCCTGAAGGACAGTCTGTTATGAATTCTGTAAAATTAGATGTGGTATGTAGTTGACTGTGATGTGAATTCAAAAAGGATGATTGCTGTTGGAAATAACACTATGGATTACAAGGCAGGAGACAGCTTCTTTGTCACAGCCGGGGAGAAAGTTATAAATCTTGAGGGAACAGGTACTGTTATTGTTACTAAGGTATAATTTTAATAATTCATCTTTTGACAATATTTATATTTGTCAGGAGATGAATTTTTTGATTGTGGGATAAATTTGTAAGTGTAAAAAAAATACACATAACATGTAATAAATATACACATAATGTTGACACTAAGATAGCTGCAGTATAAAATATAAATAATTATAATTTATGGATATGTAAGTGTATTCTGCATATTATAAAGAATATATGTCTATAAAGCATTCGATTATATTTGAAGGAGATATTAGTTATGTTGACAAAAATGTATCTTACGAATTTTATGTCATTTAAGGAAAGAACAGCATTTGATTTCACAGCATCAAAATATTCAATTCTGGAAAAGACAAATGTATCTGGTGGTACTCTAAAAGGTGCTTTGTTAATAGGTCCAAATGCATCAGGTAAATCAAATGTATTGAAAGGTCTAGCATTTATTATAAAAATGATAAAAGGTGAAGGAGCTTCATTTTTTAGTTACAGATGTTTTTTTTCTAAAAATCCCATTACTATATTAGAGTATGAATTTTTATTTGATGGTAAAGAGGTTAAATATATAATTGAATACAATATGGAAACAAAATCAATTTCTGAGAATCTAAAAATAGACGATATTACAGTGTTACAGAGAAATGGCAATAAAGGGGAACTAAGGCTTGGTGATAATATAACTACAGATGATCAGCTGGATAGCCAGACTTTGTTTTTAAGAACAGCTTCATTTAATACAGGGCGATTTCCACAGGAACCTACTTTACGACAACTTATGGATTTCTTACAAAATTCTTATATTATTGATGGTTATAATATGAGAGCAACGTATGGCAATGCAATAACAAAATATGCTGAGGAATATGGAGTAGATAAGATAAATAAATACCTTGATGAATTCAATTATGATTTTGTGGTTGAATATGGTTCTGAAAGTGAAGGTGCTGGTCTGAAGGTTATTGTTGGGTCAGAGAAGAAAGCAGTTTTTTTAAAGCGTAAAAGTTATCCTATACCTAATATTATTATTAATGAATCACAGGGAAATCAGGTGTTTGCTGATTTGTTACCTAATTTAATCCGGGTTATTGAAAATCCAGGTATGTTGATAATTGATGAATTTGGAAACAGTCTACATAATAGACTGGCTGAAAAAGTTATTAAATTTTTTATGGAAAATGCAGTGAAATCGCAGATTTTTATTACATCACATCACACGAATTTAATTTCAAATTCTGTTTTTCGTCCAGATCAAATAAATCTAATAACCTTTAAGGATGTGCATGGAAGTCATGTGAAGAGAATTTCAGAATATAAGCCTAGAGAAGCGCAGAATTTGGAGAAAATGTATCTAGGAGGAATGTTTGAGGGGTTGCCAATGTATGAAGAGATATAGTCTTGCTCCAGTAATATTGGATGTCTATGATTACCAACAGCAAAGATATATTTCTGAAAATACGTTTTCATTATTTTCTTTTGTAGGAATGGCGTTACTTGAATTAGGCGTTATTGTTGGATGTGATGATAATTAAAAACTAAAATTTTTGGTCAGTTATATTTTCTAATCGTGCATATCACAGAATATTTTTTTCTCAAAAAAGTGAAGAACTTGATACATGGATACCACAGGCCTTATCATTACAGATTGATGTAGTGGAAACATGTGTAAATGGACTATTGTTAGATATTGATGCGGTAAAAAATGCAATAAAATTAAAGATAAATATAGATATATTATAATGTAATTAATATTCTGTATATAAGTAAGAGAGTGTGATTATGGAAGAAATAGTTAAAATAATAAACTTAATAACAGCTAATAATATTAAACTAGAATGGGGAAAAATTGTAAGTTTTTTAATTTCGATTATAATTCCAAGCGTATATAAGTTAATAAAGAGCAGTAGGGGGAATGTTATTACATTTTGCAAAATAAAACATACTATTAAAAATACACAAACAATTATAGTTTATAACTACAATGCTCAAAAAATAAAAGAAATATTATTAGATATAAAAGTAACTTTAAAAAGAATAGCAGAAATTGTTATATATTTAATATCGTATTATTTAATATGTACTATTATAGTCAATATACTTCCTTATTTATCAAGCATATATTTTAAGGTGTGTTTCATATTTATATTAATATTTATAGTACCTTTATTTGCACAAATAGACTTTAAAACAAAGCAAGAAAAAATAGTTAGTACTATCTTATTAGAGGATATTTATATGTTAATTCTTGTTGTTGGCTTGCATATGAAATATTGGGAATATATTTATTTAATATTAATTTCAATAGTACCATTTGCATTAATTTTATTATATGAATTGAAATATATATCAGGTAGAGAATATGAAAATAATATAATTATGGCGGTTAAATTGATTAGACTGATAATAGTTTTTATAGTTGGTATAGTTATTAGGATAAATTACAACGTATTTGTAGCATTATTAATTGTAGAAATAGCAATAATATATTTCGAATCTTTATTGGTGTATTATTTGGATACAAGTAAGCATTTTAAAATTGAAATTAAAATAAATAATGGCGAAATAATAACAACAAAGGAAAGCATAGTTATGTGTAATGATGGCCGTTTGGGATTAATATTAGAAGATAATACTATTATATTTATAGAAAGAGATGAAATCGAATACATAACTTATAATATGGAATATGAGTATTTATTTAAAAATAGGAAAATAAGAGTAACAGATGAAAAAGGCTTAAAAGAATTTGATGATTATTATTGGAGAAATAAAGAGTGGATTTTTTGTAAGAAAAAAGATTCTAATGATAGTAGAAAATATAAAGTATACGTCTATGATGTTAAAAAAGTAAAACAGATAAAATTGTCTTAGGATATAATATACTGTAAAAATAATATACATATATTTTGACTAAATTACCACTTGTAAGGATAAATCCCCTCCATCGAAATTACTTGGTTAAAATTGAATTGAATTGTAAATAAAATATGATATTCTTATTTTAAGAATATATAAGAGATTTTGTAAAAAAATATATTAAGGGGGAGAGATAATGGTATTTAAGTTAAAGGGTAACGATGTAATTAAAGAACAGGACATAGAAGTAACAGAATCACTAATAGGCATTTATGGGTATAATAATTCAGGAAAAACAACAATTCTTAAAGAATTAGATAAAGTTATAGATGAAGAAAATATTAAATGTATTGTAAATGATGGCGAATATATAAGGTCGCTCTTTATTCCTACTAACAGGGTAATTGTAAGACAGGCACATACAAGTAGCACACAGATAAAAGATATAGAAGAATTTCTTGCATATAAAAAAGACAGTTATAATGAGTTTGATTTACATTTGAGGCTTATAAGGGAGAATCTGTTAAGGAATAATGCGGTAAGACAAGTTGTTAAAAATGCTATAATATATATGTTTGGAGAGGATTATGAATTTGATTTTGACAGAAGACAGAGTGATGGTGTTGAGAATATTATAAATATTTATTGCAGTATTATATGGTTGTTTACATGGGATAAAGATATAGAAGATATTAAATATGACAAGCTGAAGCAGCTTTTGTGCGATACAAGTGCGGTTGTTATGATAGATGAAATCGAAGCATTTTTACATGTATATGTACAGAGTCGTATGTTGCAAAAGTTTAAAGAAGATTTTTCAAAATGTTCTTTTGTGTTTACAACACATTCGCCATTATTATTATCAAGATATTATAATATAAGAAAGTTTCAATTAGATAATGGAATTTTAAATGAAATTAATGCAGATCTGTATTATAAAGATTTAGATAATATTTATGAAGTTTATTTTAATGTTGTAGAATTCCCTAAGGAAGCGGGAGAGATTATTAACAGGCTGGGAGATTATATTTGTGGGGAAGAATATAATAGGGATGTTATTGTAAAGGATTTAAAGATTTTAAATGAACAATATGCTAATGTAAAAGCTAAATATCCGGGACTTGTTGCTAAAGCAGAAGTGAAATTAGGAGTAGAGTAATATGGAATATATACAAAGAAAAAAATCGTCATTAAAAGGTTTAAAAAAGACAAATGATGAATTTAATCTATTAATAAAAGATATGTCTGTTAAAGAAGCATACAAATTTTACAAGGAGAATAAGTCGAAATATAAATATAACACACCTGAAACAAAAGAGGAGTTTTTTAATATGACAGGTGGAAGATGTTCATTTTGTACAAGAATAATTATGGATTATAATTCGGAAATGACAGTTGAACATATACAAACTAAGGTAAGTACGCCGTCTAAAATATTTGAATGGAAAAATCTTTTATGTGCCTGTAAAACATGTAATACTAAAAGAAATGAATATCCTTATGACAAAAATAAATATTTAGACCCTACAAAAGTAAAGGATATATCTAAATATTTTGAATTTAAAATGGATGGAACAATAAAAGTTGCAAAAGGTTTAACAAAGAGCGAAGAAGAGAAAGCAGCTTACATGATAGATATGTATAAGCTCAACAGAACTGACTTAAATACTTATAGAAAAAAATTTTTTAGGGATATTGTTAATGATGATAAATATTATGATATACTAAAAAATGATGATAAGAGTTCAATGAGGATAATATTTTTGTCCGTTTTTACATATTATAAAAGGAGAAATGAAAGTAATGGAGAATAAGACAAAGGAGTTTGTATTGGATCAGACAACAATTAAAAAGCTTTTAACAGCATATAAGTTGACTATACCAGATTTTCAGAGAAGCTTTGTTTGGAAAAGTAATAAAAAATATCAGCTTATCTCTTCCTTGTTTAAAGGATTTCCAATAGGGGCGTTAACACTTTATGAAGATGAAGGTCAATATTATATTATAGATGGATTACAGAGAATTAATACATTGCAGCAATATCTTTCAAGTCCATCTGAAATAGTTGGCTTTAAAGAGTATTACAGTAAAATATCTGATGATATTAAAAGCTTTATAACAAAAAATGATTTGGGAATAAGAGAGAGCCAGTTAAAGAGTTGCATAAAAGAATGGTATGAAGGACTTGGTGGATTGTATCAATATGAAAAAATGACAGTTCTTTATAATAAAATTAAAGCAAAACCGGACATTTTTAAATATTTGAATGACTTGGACTTAATTGCTGAGTTGTTGGATATATTACAACAAAATATAAGAATAATGCATGATGATATAGTTCTTATAATATATAAAGGTGATAAGGAAGATTTACCAGAGTTGTTTAAAAATATTAATACTGGAAGTGTTGCTTTATCTCAATATGAAATATTACAATCAGTCTGGATTAATAATTATCTTAATGAAACAATACTTGTAGATGAGTATAATGCATTTTTAAGAGAATTGGAACTTATTAAAGAAGATTATGAGATAAGTGCAGTTAAAGATAAGGGACAGTTTGATATATTTAAGAATTTAATAGGTCTTAATAATATTATATGTTGTATTAAGGATAGTGATAAGGTATTTCATTATTCAGCTTACAAACGACTTATACAATGTGTTAAATATAAAGATAATGTAAAAAAATATTATGATAATGATACAATAGCATTTGAATTGTATTCATCAATAATAAGTTTATCTTCTAATAGAATTGTTAAAGCTATAGATTTATTATATTCTGAAAATCATACAAAAGATGATATAAGTGAGTTTGTTGAAAAATTGAACAAAATAATTGTCGAAACGATAAATTGGCTTATATCGTACCTATGTGAAAGTGATATAGAATTAATAGAAAGTAAGTATCATTCACTTTATATAATAACAGGGTTGATTATGTCAAGGTATGATATAGATGCAGAAAATCTTATGATATCAAAGACAGAAAAAATAAAAGGAATAGAGGAAGAATGTCTTGATATCAACAGACATATTAAAGAAAAATGGTTTTTGGATGAAAATCGTCAGGTAGGCTTTTTTGCAAAGAAATTAGCAGAATTAAGTGACATGAAATAAAAGTGGCAATATATTAATAACGATATTTTGAAATTTCCGAGATAACATATTAATCCGCAAGAATTTTATCTGTATAAGAGAAAAATGATAGTTGCTCTGAAATATTCAACAGCGCACTATTGACAGCGTGCTATTAAAAGCGTATTATAGTAAAGGTATTTAGCTGCAGAATGACTGCAGCTTTTTTGATATTCTCATTTGATATGCTAATTTAAGAAAGGATGTTGCAAGTGGTAAGAGATAAACTTCATTGTGGAGAGCTTATAAAACGCCTTAATGACATATTGGGAACATGTGCAAACAAGGAACTTAAGAGCGATGATATGACAGCATCACAGATAAAAATGCTTATAATCATCAGTGAAACTAAAAACGAAAGCATAACTCTTAAAGAACTTGAGAAGCATTTTGGTGTGGCACAGGCGACAGTAGCTGGAATAGTTGCAAGACTTGAAAAGAAGGCTATGATTGAAAGCTTTTACGAACCAGATGATAAAAGAGTAAAGCATGTAAAGCTTACAGACAAGGGACGTGGTGTATGTAAGCATGCATGGGCGAACATGGTAAAGAAGGAAGAATGGTTTTTATCCAGTCTTGATGATGATGAAAAAGAAGAATTATGGCGCTTATTACAAAAGATATATGATAATATGCGCAGAAATGAGGTTTGATGTATGATAAAAACATTATCGGCTTATATAGGCCAGTATAAGAAGGATTCAGTTAAAGCTCCTTTCTATATTATATTTGAAGTACTTATGGAGATTCTTATACCATTTGTTACAGCAAGCATTATAGATAAGGGTATTCAGGCAGGCAATATGAAAAACGTATATATATACGGAGGAGTTATGATAGTACTTGCCTTTGTCAGTCTGTTTTGTGGTGTTCAGGCAGGAAAGTATGCAGCCAGCGCATCAACTGGCTTTGCCTGCAACTTAAGAGAAGGAATATATACCAATATACAGAATTTCGCATTTTCTAATATTGATAAGTATAGTACAGCAGGTCTTATCACACGTATGACTACAGATGTTACTAATGTGCAGAATGCATACCAGATGCTTCTTAGAATAGCAGTCAGGGCACCGCTTATGATGATATGCAGTATGGTTATGTGTTTTATCATTAACCCGACTATGAGTACTATATTTTTAGTGGCACTTATACTTCTTGGCTTCGTGCTTTTCTTTATTATATATAAGGTAACACCTATATTCACAGAAGGTTTTGCAAAGTATGATAATCTTAATGCGAGCGTACAGGAAAATATTTCTGGCATACGTGTAGTTAAGGCATTTGTAAGGGAAGATTATGAGAATGATAAGTTCAAAAGGGCAGCTACAGGTCTTTATAATACATTTGTAAAGGCAGAATCATGGCTTGCCTTTAACAACCCGGTTATGATGTTTGTCATATATGCAAGTATTATTGCTCTTTCATGGTTTGCGGCACATTTTATAGCAGATGGAACTATGACAACAGGTAATCTTACATCAATGTTTTCGTATGTTATGAGCATGATGATGGCACTTATGATGCTTTCCATGGTATTTGTTATGGTGTCTATGAGTGCTGCAAGTGCAAAACGTATAGCAGAGGTTCTTAACGAAAAGGCAGATATAACTAATCCCAAAGCCCCAGTTATGGAAGTTTCTGATGGTAGAATAGATTTTAATCATGTAGATTTTGTATATAAAAAAGACAGTGAAACAGATACACTTCATGATATAGATATACACATCCAGTCAGGAGAGACTATTGGTATCATCGGTGGAACTGGCTGTGGTAAGTCAAGCTTTGTTAATCTTATAAGCCGCCTTTATGATGTTAAGGACGGAAGTGTATGTGTTGGTGGAGTTGATGTAAGAGAATATGATATAGAAACTCTTCGAGATGAGGTATCAGTTGTTCTTCAGAAAAATGTGTTATTCTCAGGAACTATCCTTGATAACTTAAGATGGGGCGATGATAACGCAACAAAGGAAGAGTGTATAGAAGCATGTAAGCAGGCATGTGCAGATGAATTCATAGAGCGTATGCCAAATAAGTATGATACATGGATAGAACAGGGTGGAACTAACGTTTCTGGTGGACAGAGACAGAGATTATGTATAGCAAGGGCACTTCTTAAGCATCCTAAGGTGCTTATACTTGATGATTCAACAAGTGCGGTGGATACAGCAACAGATGCTAAGATAAAGCAGGCATTTGCAACTAAGATTCCAGGAACAACTAAGCTTATAGTATCCCAGAGAATTTCAAGTATCCAGGATGCAGACAGAATACTTGTGCTTGATAACGGAGAAATCAGTGGCTTTGATACACATGAGAAGCTTATAGAAAATAACAAGGTATATCGTGAGATATATGAAGTCCAGACACAGGGCGGCGGTGATTTTGATGAGCAGAAGGGAGGAGAAGATAATGAGTAAAAATGTTGAAAATCCAGATAAAATATTGAATAAGTCAGACATAAAGCCGGGTAATGAAAAGCATAAAAGAAAAGATAGTGAAGGAAAGAATGCACTTCATGTTATGAAAAGATTATTAGGATATGTTTTAAAGAATTATAAGTTTTCATGTATAGCTGTTGTGGCATGTATTATAGTTTCATCACTTACAACACTTATAGCTACTCTTTTCATCCAGAAGCTGGTTGATAACTATATTATTCCACTCACACAGTCAGCAGTGCATGATTATGCTCCACTCGCAGCTGCTATTATAAAGCTTTCAGCAGTACTTCTTGTTGGTGTGTTATGTTCATATATATACAACAGAATCATGGTAAATGTTGGACAGGGTACTTTGAAAAAGTTAAGGTTTGAGCTTTTTACTAACATGGAATCCCTTCCTATAAGATATTTTGATACACATGCACATGGTGATATTATGTCAGTGTATACTAACGATATCGATACATTAAGACAGCTTATAAGCCAGAGTATACCTCAGGTCATCAACTCATGTATAACACTTGTTTCTACATTTGTAAGTATGATAGTGCTTGATATTCCACTTACTATAGTATCTGTCATCATGGTTATTATTATGTTGTATGTAACATCCAGATTAAGTGAACTTTCCGGAAAATATTTCGTTGAACAGCAGAAGGATATAGGTAAGGTTAATGCTTATATTGAGGAAATGATAGAAGGACAGAAGGTTGTAAAGGTGTTCTGTCATGAAGAGGAAAGTATAGAGCAGTTCAGAAAGATTAATGATGCACTCCGTGCAAGCGCTAATAACGCCAATAAGATTGCTAACATTACTATGCCTGTTAATGGTAATATCGGCAACATAAGCTATGTTTTATGTGCTATTGCTGGTGGTATATTAGCACTCAGTGATTTTTCGGGACTGACTATAGGTACTCTTGTAGCATTTTTAAGTCTTAACAAGAGCTTTACACAGCCTGTAACACAGATAAGCCAGCAGGTAAGCAGTATAGTTATGGCTATGGCTGGTGCCGGACGTGTATTTGAGTTATATGATGAGAAGCCTGAAACAGACGAAGGCCGCGTTGAACTTGTAAATGTAAAGTATAATGCAGATAAAGAGCTTACAGAAACTAAGGAAAATACTATGATGTGGGCATGGAAAAGACCAGCTATGGATGGTAAGCCAGTAGAATACAGAAGACTTGAAGGTGATGTTACCTTTGATGGTGTAGACTTTGGATATAATCCTGACAAGATGGTGCTTCATGATATCAGAATGTATGCAACTCCAGGTCAGAAGATAGCATTTGTAGGAAGCACAGGTGCTGGTAAAACTACGATTACGAATCTTATTAACAGATTCTATGATATACAGGATGGTAAGATAAGATATGATGGTATCAATATCAATCATATTAAAAAGGATGATTTAAGACGAAGCCTTGGTATAGTGCTTCAGGATACGAATCTGTTCACAGAAACTATTATGGAAAATATCCGTTATGGCCGTCTGGATGCAACTGATGAGGAGTGTATAGCAGCAGCAAGACTTGCCAATGCAGATGGCTTCATAAGACGTCTGCCTGAAGGCTATAACACAGTGCTTCATAGTGGTGGTGCTAACCTAAGCCAGGGACAAAGACAGCTTTTAGCCATAGCACGTGCTGCAGTAGCTGACCCACCGGTACTTATTCTTGATGAGGCAACATCTTCTATTGATACAAGAACTGAAAAACTTGTACAGAAGGGAATGGATGCGCTTATGTCAGGAAGAACCTCTTTTGTTATAGCACACAGACTTTCTACAGTTCGTAACGCAGATTGTATTATGGTTATGGAGCAGGGAAGAATTATTGAGCGTGGAACACATGAGCAGCTGATGGAGGAAAAAGGAAGATATTACCAGTTATATACAGGTAAGAGTATATCAGCGTAGGTACAAAAGCATGAAAATAGCTTATTATGAGATTGACAATTCTGACCTGGAAAAATATAATTAAATATTGTTCAGACAAATATATTGTTTAAATTCTTTGTCTGGAATAAAAGTATATATTGGTTAAGTTTAATATGAAAAAAGAGATGAATAATGAACTTATTGACTACGTAGTCAATGATTTCAAAAGTGGTATTAAGCATGGAGTGCTTGTTGCTAATCTGACATATGCCCTGGCTAAGGAGTATGGTATGTCAGAAGCTGAGGCATACGAACTAAAAGTGGCAGCTATGGTGCATGATATTGGAAAGCTTAAGCTTTCAGAGTATCTTTATGGAAGAACGAACAATGGTCTTCCAGAAGAGGAAAAAAAGTATATGGGCATGCATTCAAAGATTAGCTATGATGTATTGAAAAAGTATGATTATTCAGATAATATTATGGAGGTTGTACTTTTACACCATGAGTGCTACGATGGAAGCGGATATCCTGATGGACTTGTGGGTGAGGATATACCGATGGGAGCAAGGATTCTTAAGGTTACAGATGAATTCGCAGCTCTTATATCAGACAGACCTTATAGAAAAGCATTTGATATAGATACAGCTGTTTCTATTATGATTGATGAGGTGAAGAATCTTGATATGAAGGTCTTTATATTATTTCAGAGACTTATTCATGAGGAATCAACGCTTGAACTTATAAAAAACAGCAGAATTGATATTGATGACCTGGATATAAGTGATATACTTGATATTTAGAATGATCTGATTATATGGCATCCATATAGTTTATTTATCAGAGTTTGTTTTAATCAAATATTTACAGGAATGAGGTAATTAACAATGGCAGAGTCAATGGTTGGCTTAAAAAGAACACACAGATGCACAGAGGTGTCAGGTGCTGACATAGGAAGCACAGTTACAGTTATGGGTTGGGTGGCTAAGAGACGTAATCTTGGTTCGCTTATATTCGTTGATTTAAGAGATAGAAGCGGCATCCTACAGATACTTTTTGATGAGAATATAGTTGGTAAGGAAGGCTTTGATAAAGCTTATACATTAAGAAACGAATTCGTTATAGCAGTAGTTGGTAAGGTTGTTAAAAGAAGCGGTGCAGTTAATGAGAATCTTAAGACTGGTGATATTGAGATAGCAGCAGAATCTTTAAGAATCCTTTCAGAGTCAGAAACACCTCCATTTCCTATCGAGGATAATATAAATACTAAGGAGGATATCAGACTTAAGTATAGATGTCTTGATTTAAGAAGACCTGATATACAGTCTAATATTATCATGAGAAGTAAGGTGGCAACTCTGACAAGAGCATTTCTTGCAAAGGAAGGTTTCCTTGAAATCGAAACACCTATGCTTACTAAGTCAACTCCGGAGGGAGCAAGAGATTACCTTGTACCAAGTCGTATTCATCCAGGTAAGTTCTATGCTCTGCCACAGTCACCACAGCTTTTTAAGCAGATGCTTATGTGTTCTGGCTATGACAGATATATGCAGATAGCAAGATGCTTCAGGGATGAGGACTTAAGAGCTGACAGACAGCCAGAGTTTACACAGATTGATATGGAGCTGTCATTTGTTGATGTTGATGATGTGCTCGATGTTAATGAAAGACTTTTAGCTTATCTTTTCAAGGAAGTGTTAGATGTTGATGTTAAGCTTCCTATCCAGCGTATGACATGGCAGGAGGCTATGGATCGATTCGGTTCTGATAAGCCAGACTTAAGATTTGGTATGGAGCTTAAGAATGTTACAGATATAGTTAAGAACTGTGGCTTCAGCGTGTTTACAGGAGCTATTGAGAATGGTGGTTCTGTACGTGGTATTAACGCTGCAGGTCAGGGAAATATGCCTCGTAAGAAGATAGATGCACTTGTTGATTTCGCTAAGGGTTATGGAGCAAAGGGCCTTGCCTATATAGCTATTCATGAAGATGGTTCACTTAAGTCTTCATTCTCTAAGTTTATGACAGAAGATGAGATGAATACACTTGTTGAGGCTATGGAAGGTAAGCCAGGAGATCTTTTACTTTTTGCAGCTGACAGAAACAAGATTGTATGGAATGTACTCGGTGCATTAAGAGTTGAACTTGCAGGACAGATGGGACTTCTTGACAAGAGTGATTATAAGTTCCTCTGGGTAACAGAATTCCCACAGTTTGAGTGGTCAGATGAAGAAGAGAGATTCGTAGCCATGCATCATCCATTTACTATGCCTATGGATGAGGATCTTGATAAGCTTGAGTCAGACCCAGGTTCAGTACGTGCAAAGGCTTATGATATTGTACTTAATGGTACAGAGATAGGTGGTGGTTCAGTAAGAATCCATCAGGCTGATGTACAGTCAAGAATGTTTAAGGCACTTGGTCTTACAGATGAAGTTGCTAATGAGAAGTTTGGTTTCTTACTTGATGCATTCAAGTATGGAGTACCACCACACGCAGGACTTGCATATGGTCTTGACAGACTTGTTATGCTTATGGCAAAGAGAGATTCAATAAGGGACGTTATAGCTTTCCCTAAGGTAAAGGATGCAACATGTCTTCTTACTAACGCACCTGATGTTGTAGATGCAAAACAGCTTGAAGACTTATCTATCAGCATTACAGAGTCAGAACAGGAATAATATTTTAAGAGCATTTGAAAGTATTTAATGGATATTTTCAAATGCTTTTTTTAATTATATTTTTAGACAATACTTTGTGAAATCTGGATAAAAATAATGGCTTTATCAGCTTTTTTTTAGCAAAAATATTGCATTTGGATAATCATGGGTATATACTTTTTTTATAAATCTTGGCAAAACTATAACAAAAGACGGGAGATAAATTATGACAGAGAATCAGTATATAAGGGCAAACAGGACTGTTTTATTTACAGTTCTCATAGTATTTGGTTATATTGCGCTGACAGTGATGGCAGCATTAGGAGTGGGTGACGGACATAACAAAGGAAAGATTTTAATACAGTTCGTTGTGGCACTTGCGGTAATTATTGTATCAGTAGCTGCTTATATTTTAAGGAAGAAGACCAGAGTGTGTGAATTAACGATTGCGGTATCAATGGCACTTGGATATGTTGTTCTTATACTGCTTAATTCAACTGATGGTGTATGGACATATGTACTTCCTTTGATTATGGCTTCGATGGTATATCTTAATGAAAAACTAATATTGTGGGCTGATGGTGTTGCGATAGCTGCTAATGTCATAAGACTTATTATGGATTATAATATGTATAATGGAGTGGTTATGGCAAGCAGGGTTCTTGCTATATTAGTATTGGTTATTGTTACATGTATATCTCTTAGTGTAACAAAGCTGCTTAAGCAGTTTTTTGCAGAGAATATGAACAAGATAGAAAAAGCAGCAGTTATACAGAAAGAGAATAACGAGAAGATGGTTGCTGTAGCTGATAATATAACCAGACATTTCGGACAGGCTATGGATATGCTTGATGAGTTAGAAAAGAGCATAGATATAAACCACAATTCAATGAAAGATATAGCAGAAAGCACAGAAAGCACAGCAGAAGCCATACAAAGACAGGCCACTATGTGTGCAGAGATTCAGGAAAACACTGATATTGCTGAAAAAGAGATAAGCGAGATGGTTGAGGCCTCACACAGAACAGATGAGACTGTTAATGATAGTAAGGCTATAGTAGTTGAACTTAAGGAACAGGCACAGAATGTACATGATGCAAGCAATATAATCGTAGATGTGATTAACAGTCTTACAGAAAAGGTTGATGATGTACAGGGATTTATTGGTTCTATCGTAGAGATTTCAAGCCAGACTAACCTTCTTGCATTAAATGCTTCAATAGAAGCAGCAAGAGCAGGAGAAGCCGGAAAGGGCTTTGCAGTAGTAGCAGAAGAGATAAGACAGCTCTCAGAACAGACTAAGAATGCATCTTCAAGCATAACAGATATAATCAATAATCTTTATGAAGATACGAAGAAAGCTAATGAGAGCATAAAAGCGTCAGTTGAGTCAGTTAATAAGCAGAATGAACTTATTGATAATACAAGAGTGACTTTTGAGGACGTAGGAAAAACAGTTGACAATCTTATGAACAATATAGATTCTGCTGAGCAGAGCATTAACAAGATACTGGATTCAACTTCTGTTATTTCTGATAATATTTCACATTTATCAGCAACAGGAGAAGAGGTAGCAGCTGCTTCAACTGAAGGCCTAAGAGTATCTGACACAACAGTTGAAAGCATGAAGAACTGTAAGAATATATTACATAACATATATCTTCTTGCAGAGGATTTAAAACGTTCGACAGAGGCATAAAATATAATAAAATGTATAATTATACATTGACTTATTTATAAATAATCTATACAATTAATAGTCATACAGGTTGTATAACTACAACTATAGAAAATGGAGGTTGTAATATGTATTCATTTGATGAAGTATTGAACTATGATCCAGAATTAGCTAAAGCTATGGATGATGAGTTAGCAAGACAGAGAAGCCATATTGAACTTATAGCTTCTGAGAACCTTGTAAGTAAAGCTGTTATGGCAGCTATGGGAAGCCCTCTTACTAACAAGTATGCAGAAGGATATCCTGGAAAGAGATATTATGGTGGCTGCGAATATGTAGATGTTGTTGAAACACTTGCAATTGAGAGAGCTAAGAAGTTATTTGGTTGTGAATATGCCAATGTTCAGCCACATTCAGGTGCACAGGCTAACCTAGCAGCATTCTTTGCTATGGTAGAACCAGGTGATACTGTTATGGGTATGAGCCTTGACTGTGGTGGACACCTTTCACATGGTTCACCAGTTAATATTTCTGGTAAATATTTTAATATAGTTCCTTATGGAGTTACAGCTGAAGGCTTTATAGATTATGACGAAGTATTAAGAATAGCTAAGGAATGTAAGCCAAAGATGATTATTGCTGGTGCATCTGCATATGCAAGAGTTATTGATTTTAAGAAGTTCAGAGAGATAGCTGACGAAGTTGGTGCTTATCTTATGGTAGATATGGCTCATATCGCTGGTCTTGTAGCAGGTGGAGAGCATCCAAGCCCTATCCCTTATGCTGATGTAGTTACAACTACAACACATAAGACATTAAGAGGACCAAGAGGTGGTATGATTCTTTCATCAGCAGAAGCTGCTGAAAAGTTTAAGTTTAACAAGGCTGTATTCCCAGGAATCCAGGGCGGTCCGCTTATGCATGTTATTGCTGGTAAGGCAGTATGCTTAAAGGAAGCACTTGACCCAAGCTTTAAGACTTATGCTAAGAATATTGTTGATAATGCACAGGCTCTTTGTACAGGACTTATGAACAGAGGCTTTGATATTGTATCTGGTGGTACAGATAATCATCTTATGCTTGTTAACCTTTTAAGCAAGAATAAGACTGGTAAGGAAGTAGAAAAGCTTCTTGATGCAGCTAACATTACATGCAACAAGAACACTATCCCTAACGATCCAGCTTCACCTTTCGTAACAAGTGGTATCAGACTTGGTACAGCAGCAGTTACAACAAGAGGCTTCAACACAGCAGATATGGATGTTGTAGCAGAAGCTATTGCCCTGCTTGTTGATGATGTAGATGCTAATAAGGCAAAGGCTATGGAGATGGTTAAGGAACTTACAGACAAGTATCCTCTTTATGAATAATGCTTGAATATATAAGAAATGAACTTCTGGGGATGGCTGATAAAGGAGAATATGCAGCATTTACATCCTCACTTATTCCTGGCTGCGATAATATAATAGGAATAAGACAACCGTTATTAAAACAATATGCAAAACAGCTTATAAAAGAGAATAAGGATTTTCGGCAGCTTCTTAGTAAACCGGATATTTATCAGGAAGAAACGTTGCTTAGAAGCTACATAATAGGAATGGGAACAGCGAAGGAGAAAGACTTTAAGAAGGCTTTAAAAGACTTCAAAGCATTCGTTCCTCTTGTGAACAACTGGGCTGTCAACGATAGCTTCTGTGTGGAATTTAAGGTTATGGATATGTTTCGGGACGAGTTTCTGCCGTACATAAAGAAATGTATAGAATCGTGTGATGAATACAGGGCAAGAGTAGGTCTTATAATGCTGTTAGACCACTACTTAAAGGTTGATATGCATGGCATGAAAAGACCGAGAATGAAAAAGGTTACTCTTAAAGATATAGAAAACACAGATGAAAGAAATTGTGACAATGGTTTATATCTTGATGATATATTTTCACTTGTAAACAGGGATTTTTCGACCTATGGATATTATACACAGATGGCAGCGGGCTGGCTTCTTGCGGAATGTTTTGTTACATTTCCAAAAAGAACGTGGGAATATCTTACAGATACCGATTGCTTAAAGTTAGATAAGCTGTCATATCAGAAGGCAGTACGAAAGATATGTGAATCGCTCACGCCAGATAAAGAAGTTAAACTAAAAGTTAAAAAGGATCTGAAGCAGATGTAATAATCTGTTTCAGGTCTTTTTTTATTGCTCCATATTATGACGTCGGGGTCAAAATCCCCCGACTTTGATAATTTGAATATCAAAATAACTATTGACAATATATAAGTATTGTAGTATAAAAATATTGTTTGAAATTCAAAGTAAGATAATCAAACAGTTAGTAAGTCAAATAAATAAGGACAAAAAAGTATGATAAGAACAAGAATCATAGGAACAGGAAGCTATGTTCCACCAGATATATTGACTAACGATAATCTGTCAGAAATGGTAGATACGAGTGATGAGTGGATAAGGACAAGAACTGGTATATGTAACAGACATATAGCAAAAGATATGGATAATGCTGATATGGCATATAACGCTGCAAGAAATGCAGTAGAGGGTGCACGTATTGAAGCTTCTAAGATTGGTCTGATTATAGTTGCAACGTCAACTCCTGATTATGCTTTTCCTAATCAGGCATCACTTGTACAGGCAAAGCTTAAAGCAGTAAATGCTATGTGTTTTGATGTAAGTGCAGCATGTTCAGGTTTTATTACAGCTCTGGATATTGCAGCTTCAATGTTAAAGGCAGGTTCGTATAAATATGCACTTGTTATTGGTTCAGAAAAGATGTCAGAAATAGTTAACTGGAAAGACAGAAGTGTGTGTGTACTTTTCGGAGATGGTGCTGGCGCAGTGGTTCTTAAAGCAGTTGATAACAACACAGAAGATGTTACAGGTGCCTCTGCTGGTCAGGAAAGAGGAATTATTGACAGCAATATCTACAATGATGGAACAGGTGCCTCTGTTTTAACAGGTGGCAGGAGATTTTCTGATTCACGCAGCACAGACATTTTTATACATATGGATGGACAGGAAGTGTTTAAATTCGCCGTAAAGAGTGTTCCTACAGCCATAGAAACACTTTTACATAATAATAATATGAACGTTAATGATGTTGATAAATTCATACTGCATCAGGCTAATGTACGTATTATAGAGAGCGTAGCTAAAAGACTTAAGGCTGATAAAGATAAGTTTCCAGTCAATCTGAATGAATATGGAAATACATCATCAGCAAGCATTCCTATTCTGCTTGATGAGTTAAACAGGAATGGAAGCTTAAAACAGGGAGAGAAGCTTATACTTGCCGGTTTTGGTGCAGGATTAAGCTGGGGAAGTATTCTGCTTGTATGGTAGCACGGTTAAAGATGCTAAGCTTATTATATAGATATTTGCAGACTGCTTACTTAAAGATATCAGGCAGCCGGATAAGCGGCATTTTAACATATATAAGATGTTTATGGCAAAAGCTTTGCCATAGATATCAAAGTCGTGGGCTTTTGACCACGACAACATATAATAAAAAATAATAAGAATTAAGGAGATTTAACATTATGTTTGAAAAAGTAAGAGAATTAGTTGCAGCACAGTTAGGTATAGATGAGGCAGTTATTAAGCCTGAGTCTAATTTCAAGGAAGATCTTAAGGCAGATTCACTTGATCTTTTTGAACTTGTTATGTCACTTGAGGATGAGTGTTCAGTAACTATTCCATCTGAGGAGCTTGAAAAGATTCTTACAGTACAGGATGTTGTTGATTATATCGAGGCTAACCAGAAATAGTTATAAATGTAAGGAAGGAAGATAAGTTATGAAAACTCGTGTAACAGAGCTTCTTAATATAGAATATCCTGTTATACAGGGCGGCATGGCATGGGTTGCAGATGCGAATCTGGCAGCCCACGTCAGCAAAGCTGGTGGAATGGGATTTATCGGCGCAGCTAATGCACCGGCAGAATGGGTTAAAGAACAGATACATATAGCACGAAAGATAACAGATAAGCCAGTTGGTGTTAATATTATGCTTTTAAGTGATTATGCAGATGAAATAGCACAGCTTGTTATTGATGAGCATATAGAAGCAGTAACAACAGGTGCAGGCAATCCAAGCAAATATATGAAGGCTTGGAAGGAAGCTGGAATAAGGGTTATTCCTGTTGTGGCATCAGTTGCACTTGCAAGAATGATGGAACGTGCCGGAGCAGATGCGGTTGTAGCTGAGGGTATGGAATCAGGTGGACATATCGGCGAGGAAACGACCATGACACTTGTACCACAGGTTGTTGATGCAGTTGATATTCCTGTTATAGCAGCTGGCGGAATAGGTGATGGCAGAGGTGTATGTGCAGCATTTATGCTTGGTGCAGAGGCTGTACAGATGGGAACAAGATTCGTTGTGGCTAAGGAATCGAATGTTCATCAGAATTATAAGGACAGAGTTATAGCTGCCAAGGATATAGACTCAGTAGTAACTGGCAGAAGCACAGGCCATCCAGTAAGGTCACTTAGAAACAGCATGACAAGAGAGTATCTTGATATGGAAAAAGAAGGCGTTGAGTTTGAAAAGCTTGAAAGACTTACTCTTGGAACATTAAGAAAGGCTGTTGTGGATGGTGATGTCAAGCAGGGAACTGTAATGGCAGGTCAGATAGCAGGTCTTGTGAGTAAGGAACAGACATGTGAAGAGATTATTAAGGAGCTTATGAAGGAAGTCTCTGAGGTATATAAATCACATAATAATCTGGCATAAAACAGTGTATGGAAATGAGGATTTAAAAGGTATGGGAAAAACAGTTGTAATGTTTCCAGGACAGGGAAGCCAGTGTACTGGAATGGGAAGAGAAAGCTATAATAGCTGCACTTCATCAGTAAAGTGCTTTAAGAAGGCTGGTGAACTGACAGGTATCAATATGGAGCATTTAATATTTGAAGAAAATGATCTTCTTGATAAAACCGAGTATACACAGATCGCGTTATATGTAACAGAAATCGCCAAGCTTGCTGATATGGTTGAGCAGGGCCTTACGTATGATGCAGCTATTGGACTTTCATTAGGTGAATATAGTGCACTTACTGCAAGTGGTGCGCTATCTTATGAAGATGGTGTAAGACTTGTAAGAAACCGTGGAATATATATGGAACAGGAGGTTCCGGCTGGTATAGGTGCCATGGCTGCAGTTATCGGGCTTACATCAGATGAGGTTGACAGTGTACTTGCTAAATATAACAAGGATAAAAGCGCGAACACAGAGTCTGATAATGATATGTATCCTGATACAGTTTCCGCAGCTAATTACAACTGCCCTGGACAGATAGTAATATCAGGTAAAAAGGAATGTGTACAGGAAGCTATGGAAGTGCTTAAGGAAGCAGGAGCAAGAAGAACACTTCTTCTTAATGTAAGTGGACCGTTTCATTCAAAGCTTCTTAAGGGTGCAGGTGATAAGCTTATGAAGGATCTTGAAAAAGTTACTTTTGATAAAGTGAAGTATCCTTATGTGGCAAACTGTACAGCTGAGTATGTGGATGAGAATACATCCAGTGGATATATAAAAGAACTTCTTTCAAAGCAGGTATATAGTTCAGTACGTTTTGAACAGTCAGTCAAAAAAATGATAGCCGATGGTTATGATACATTTATTGAGGTGGGACCGGGAAAGACTTTATCTGGCTTTGTTAAAAAGATAGCTAAGAGCATGGAAAAGGAAGTAGTTATAAAATAACAGGCAATAAATGCAGGCAGGATATTGGTAAGGCTTTAGCAATATTGTATCGATGAAAGGCAGTGTGTTATGTGTATGGATAATTGTATAAAAAGATATGAAAACAAGATAGTGCTTGTAACCGGAGCTGGCAGAGGAATAGGAGCTGCTATAGCTGCCCGTTTTGCCAAAGAGGGGGCTGTGGTTATTGTTAATTACAGTGGTAATGATGAGGCAGCAGATAGAACAGTTGAAAATATTCTGGCTGCCAACGGAAAGGCAGAAAAATACAAGTGTCAGGTTGATTCGTATGAAGAAACTGAAAAAATGATCACATATATAATGGATAAATATAAGAGAATAGACATTCTTATAAATAATGCAGGTATAACAAAAGATGGTCTTATCATGAGAATGAAAGAGGAAGATTTTGACAGAGTTATAGATGTTAATCTTAAGGGAACATTTAACTGCATAAGACACGTAAGCAGATACATGTTAAAGCAAAGAAGTGGAAGAATAATCAATATGTCATCAGTTGTAGGCATAGCTGGTAATGCAGGACAGGTTAATTACAGTGCTTCTAAAGCAGGCGTGATAGGTATTACCAAATCTGCTGCAAAGGAGCTTGCATCGCGTGGAATAACTGTTAATGCAGTTGCACCTGGATATATTGATACAGATATGACAAAGGTTTTATCTGATGAACAGAAGAAGTCAGTACTTAATGTGATTCCTCTTTCAAGAATGGGAAGCGTGGATGATATAAGCAATGCTGTAGCATTTCTGGCATCAGATGAAGCGGCATACATAACAGGACAGGTGATATCAGTAGATGGAGGTATGAATATCTGATGAGAAGAGTAGTTGTTACAGGTATGGGTGCAATAACACCTATAGGTTTAAGTGTGGATGAATTCTGGAATTCTGTTAAAGAGAATACAGTTGGAATAGATAATATAACAAGATTTGATACAACAGATTATAAGGTTAAGCTTGCAGCAGAGGTAAAGGATTTTGATGCTAAGAATTATATGGATTTCAAGGCAGCCAAAAGGATGGAGAAGTTCAGCCAGTATGCTGTTGCGGCCGCGCATGAGGCTATGAAGGATTCGGGGCTTGATATGGCTAAAGAGGATGCTTTCCGTGTTGGTGTATCAGTAGGCTCTGGTGTTGGAAGCCTTGAAGCTATGGAAAGCAATCACAAGAAGCTTCTTGAAAAGGGTCCATCTAGGATTAATCCGCTTCTTGTACCTCTTATGATAACTAATATGGCAGCTGGCAATGTATCAATACAGCTAGGTTTAAAGGGGAAGAATATAAATGTTGTTACAGCATGTGCTACTGGAACTAACTCTATAGGTGAAGGCTATAGAAGTATACAGCATGGAGAGGCAGATGTTATGTTTGCAGGTGGAACTGAAAGTTCTATATCCCCTATCGGAATCGGTGGTTTTGCTGCGCTTACAGCACTTTCAACATCTACAGACCCTAAGAGAGCCTCTATCCCATTTGACAAAGAAAGAAATGGTTTTGTCATGGGCGAAGGAGCAGGTGTGGTTGTACTTGAAGAGCTGGAGCATGCTTTAAAGAGAGGGGCACATATATATGCAGAGATTACAGGCTATGGCTGTTCTTCTGATGCATACCATATAACATCACCTATGGAGGATGGAAGTGGAGCTGCATATGCTATGACAAGTGCCATGAAGGAAGCAGAAGTAAAACCAGATGATATTGACTATATAAATGCACATGGAACAAGTACACATCATAATGATCTTTTTGAGACAAGGGCAATCAAGCTGGCACTTAAGGATTCAGCTTACAGTGTGCCTGTAAGTTCAACAAAATCCATGGTTGGACACCTGCTTGGTGCAGCAGGCGCAGTTGAGTTCATAGCCTGTGTTAAGTCAATCCAGGATGGTTACATACATCCGAATGTCGGACTATCAGAAACAGAGGAAGAAATGGATCTTAATTATGTCAAGGATGAAGGAATCAAAAAGGACGTTGATGTAGTCATGACGAATTCTCTTGGCTTTGGCGGACATAATGCAACTCTTATAGTAAGAAAGTATTCATAATACGATGAACGCTTAAAGTACATAAGTGGATTGCTGGTGAGATATCTGGAATACCAGAATATGAATAAAAGGTCATGAAGAAATGGAGATAATATATGGAATTAGAAAACGTAATAAAGCTGATTAATGCTGTATCAGAATCTTCACTTACAAGTTTTAGCATGGAAGATGGCGACACTAAGCTTTCACTTGGTGTTGACAGAAATGACAGGACTGCTGTTAAAGATACTGCAAGTGCTGCTGATATAGTTAATAGCGATAATGGCAGCGAATCAGGATTGAATAAATCAGACATTAAAACTTTTGATGATGATGATGTTCTTACTGTTAATTCACCACTTGTAGGTGTATTTTACAGTTCAGCATCTCCGGAAGCTGATGCATATGTAGCAATAGGTGACAGAGTAAAAAAAGGTCAGGTAATCGGTATAGTAGAAGCAATGAAGCTTATGAATGAGATTGAAAGTGATTATGATGGTGTGGTTACTGATATTCTTGTAGATAATGAACAGATGGTTGAATATGGACAGCCTATGTTTGTTATAAAACCAGTCTGACAATACGTCGGTATCAAAGGCATGGGTTTTTGATACCGACATTATATATATGAAATTCGATTATTTAATATAAGGAGTTAAGTATGCTTACAACAAAGGAAATAATGGATATTATTCCACACAGACATCCTTTTCTGCTTGTGGATACGATAGATGAACTTGAGCCTGGAATAAAGGCAACAGGATATAAGTGTATTACATATGATGAGCCTTACTTTGCAGGACATTTTCCAGCTGAGCCGGTTATGCCGGGGGTCCTTCAGATAGAGGCATGCGCACAGGTAGGCGCTGTTGCGATACTTTCGCTGGAAGAAAACAAAGGTAAAACAGCATATTTTGGTGCAGTTAATAATGCAAGATTTAAAAGAAAAGTAGTTCCTGGTGATAAACTTAAGATGGAATGTGAGATTATAAAGAAAAAAGGACCAGTTGGCGTGGGAAAGGCTGTTGCGACGGTAGATGGAGAGGTTGCACTTACAGCAGAGCTTACATTTATGGTAGGTTAATCCGTCTGATGTTATAAATATAATATGTGGATTATGGAATGGTTATAAGGAGATGAAGCTGTGTTTAATAAGATATTGATAGCGAACAGAGGCGAAATAGCTGTTAGAATAATAAGAGCCTGCAGGGAAATGGGTATACAGACAGTTGCAGTATATTCTGAGGCGGATAAGGAAGCACTTCATACGCAGCTGGCTGATGAGAGTGTATGTATAGGAAAGGCAGCAGCTAAGGATAGTTACCTTAATATGGAAAGAATATTGAGTGCAACAGTAGCAACACATGCAGATGCAATACATCCAGGCTTTGGATTTCTTTCTGAAAACAGTAAGTTTGCATCATTATGTGAAAAATGTAACATCACATTTATAGGTCCAGATTCAGATATCATAGAGAAAACAGGTAATAAACAGGAAGCAAGAAATACAATGATATCAGCAGGTATTCCAGTTATTCCAGGAACCAAAGAACCAGTTATGGATGCAGAAAGAGGAAAAGAGCTTGCAGACAATATAGGTTATCCTGTTATGGTTAAAGCTGCACTTGGCGGCGGTGGCAAGGGGATGCGTGTTGTATATACAAAAGAAGATTTTAAAAGGGAATTCGATAACGCACAGAGAGAAGCCGTGAATGGCTTTGCTGATGGCACAATGTATATAGAAAAATATATAGAAAAGCCAAGACATATAGAGTTCCAGATATTAGCTGATAAATATGGAAATACAATTCATCTTGGTGAAAGAGATTGTTCAATACAAAGAAATCACCAGAAGTTAGTTGAGGAATCACCCTCTCCTGCGTTGAATGATGAATTAAGAAAGAGAATGGGAGATACTGCAGTGGCAGTGGCTAAGGCAGTTAACTATGAAAATGCAGGAACAGTTGAGTTTCTTCTGGATAAAAACGACAATTATTACTTTATGGAGGTAAATACCCGTATTCAGGTCGAGCATGGTATAACGGAACTTGTGACAGGTGTTGATCTTATAAAGGAACAGATAAAGATAGCAGCTGGCGAAAGTCTTGGTATTAAGCAGGAGGATGTAAGGATACATGGTGCTGCCATGGAGATAAGAATCAATGCTGAAAACCCCGAAAAGAACTTTGCACCTAATCCGGGAACAATAAAGAATATACATATACCAGGTGGTAATGGTGTAAGAATAGATACTGCAGTTTATAGTGGATATACGATACCTCCTTTTTATGATTCCATGATAATGAAGGTTATGACATATGCAAACGACAGGAAAACAGTGATTGAGAAGATGAGAAGTGTCCTTGGCGAGATTATTATTGAAGGTGTCACAACAAATACAGATTTTATGTATGATATATGCCAGAATGAGAAGTTTATTAAAGGTGATGTCAGTACAGATTTCATACCAGAGGAGTATCCACAGGTATGTAAAAAATAGTTGTTCGTTATGCACAGTAAGAGTGCGTGGAAATGAGGATTTATATGCAGATAAAAGGCTTGTTTAAAAAGAATATCCATAAAAATAAAATCAACAATCTGGATAGCAGTAATATAAATGTTCCAGATGGATTATATACGAAATGTCCGGTTTGTTCAAAAATAATCTTAACAGAGGACATGTATCTGAATAATTGTGTATGTCCGGAATGTGGATATTATATGAAGCTGGATGCCAGAACAAGGATATCCATGGTAGTGGATAAGAATACATTTTCAGAATGGGATACTAACATTGAAGAGAGCAATCCATGTGAATACCCGGGTTATGAGGAGAAAATCCAGAATCTTAAAAGAAAAACAAATCTTGATGAGGCAGTAATAACCGGCGTTGGAAAGATAGATGGCAGCAAAGCTGTTATAGGTGTCTGTGATACAAGATTTCTTATGGGCAGCATGGGCGAAGTTGTAGGTGAAAAGCTTACACGGGCAGTTGAGAAGGCTACAGAGCAGAAGCTGCCGGTTATTATATTTACGTGCTCAGGCGGAGCCAGGATGCAGGAGGGAATAGTATCTCTTATGCAGATGGCAAAGATAAGTGCCGCATTAAAAAAACATGATGAGGCAGGACTTTTATATATCACTGTTCTTACTGACCCTACAACTGGAGGTGTAACTGCAAGCTTTGCTATGCTTGGAGATATTATACTTGCAGAGCCAGGTGCCCTTATAGGTTTTGCAGGACCAAGAGTTATCAGACAGACTATAGGACAGGAACTGCCAGAAGGGTTTCAGAGAGCTGAATTTCTGTTAGAGCACGGCTTTGTGGATGCGATAGTTAAAAGGGATGAGCTTAAGAAGACACTTGCGTATCTGCTTGATATACATAAGTGCAGTGGAGCTTATACAGAAGCTAAAGAAAATGTGGATACATACCGGAGTAATTCGGATATTATGAAGAAGTATCTTGATTATCTTGATAATATATATTTCAAAAAGATAGATAGAGAAGAAGAAAAGAAGGCTGAGGCTGATAATAATCTGTATAATGAATATGATGTATGGGAAAAGGTCGAAATAGCAAGAAGCAGTGAAAGACCTAACGCCGCAGATTACATAGAAAAAATAACTAAAGATTTTTTTGAACTTCATGGTGACAGAAACTTTGGTGATGATAAGGCGATAATAGGTGGAATCGCAACATTTGGCAGCATTCCTGTAACAGTCATAGGACATATGAAGGGTAAGACTACTAAAGAGAATATATCAAGAAACTTTGGAATGCCTAATCCCGAAGGGTATAGAAAGGCACTCAGGCTTATGAAGCAGGCTGAAAAATTTAACAGACCGGTTATATGTTTTATAGACACTCCAGGAGCATATTGTGGTCTTGGTGCAGAAGAGAGAGGCCAGGGAGAGGCTATAGCAAAGAATCTGTATGAAATGAGCAGTCTGACAGTTCCAGTGCTGTCAATAGTAACTGGCGAAGGTGGAAGCGGTGGTGCACTTGCACTAGGTGTTGCCAATGAAGTATGGATGATGGAGAATTCCATATATTCTATACTTTCACCAGAAGGTTTTGCATCGATACTGTGGAAGGATTCTAAGAAAGCAAAAGAGGCTGCGGAAATAATGAAGATGACGGCTGCAGATTTATATGAGCTTGGCATAATAGAGAAGGTCATTCCGGAATATCCGGTTATAAATGAAAATAATATAAAAAGAGTGACATTATATATGAAACGCATGATATGTGATTTTATGTACAGATATATTGATATGGACAAGGAAGAACTTGCAAGACAGCGGTATAACAGATTCAGGAAAATGTAAGAAAGCACTAAATCTATTACATTTTTTTATGGTTGTATTAATATAATTGTGTTAATATGATTATGTTAATGTGATTGTTTTAATGTGATTGTGTTGTAAGATTACGGAATTGTTATATCTAAACAGAAAGAAGGAATATATATGTCATATGGATACAGACAATACAGGGATACTGCTCATAGATGGACACAGATAGGTGTTGGTTTAATATCTGTAATAGCAGGTCTTATACTTATTGTATGTGTAACGGCACCTATGTATGTCTCAAGCATGTTAAAGGATGCAGGACTGTCAGCTGCTATATCGCACCGTTTTATGGATACTGTTTTTGATTCACTTGGGGACAATATGGAGGCATTATCCAGAATTCAGACAAGTATAGAGGATTCTAAGATAGTAGACAGAATAGCACAGAAATATACAACGGCTATGGTTGATGGGATGCTTAAAGAAAAATCCTTTGATGATATAGAGATTAATATAGATGCAGAGCTGGATGAGCTTATGGATATGACATATAACAAAATAGCATCTAATATCAATATGGGAAATATACAGGAAACAATAGTCAGGGCAGCTCTTAGCTATAGTAAAAATGCTGCAAATGAGGCTATAAATAATTATGCCAGTGGTATATATGGTGATATATCTTATCGTCTGCAGCCGCTTATAAAGGTATATGGAATAATAACTTCTTCAGTGTTTAAGATATTGATGCTTTTCATATATATCACATTATTGATTGTTATTATTGCATTTAATCCTGTCAGGGTTGTAAGGTACACACTCCCATGTATATTTGTCATAACAGGTGGTATATATATTTTTATTGCAAATATAATTGGAAACAGATGTATGGCGGCTGTAAGTAACAGATATCTAGGAAGAACTGTGTTTATAGATACTCAGATTGCTTATAGGGTTATGGGCGTTATGTGTATACTGGCAGCAGCTTCTTATGTTATTACTTTGATATATGGAATGGTTGTGAAAAACAGGAGAAAAAGAATATAGAAATATCTGAGATTAATGTTTGATAAGAGTTTATTAGAGTTTATAAGAGCTTATAAAAGCTTATAAAGGTTCATAAAACATTATAAAAGATGAAAAATGGAGCTGCTACATATATATGTGGCAGCTCCTGATTTTGTTTTATAATACTTGTTATATAATATTTTTAAAGTATTATTTGTTATTTTTCTTTTCGTTCTCAAGCTTCTTCATAGCTCTTACCTTAAGTGAAAGACCAAAGAGGTTGATGAAACCATCAGCATCATGGTGGTCATAAAGGTCTCCTGTTGTGAATGAAGCGATAGATTCGTTATATAATGAATATGGAGATGTTGTTCCGGCTTTGATGATGTTGCCCTTGTAGAGCTTGAACTTAACTTCACCAGTTACATATTCCTGAGTCTTTTCGATGAATGCCTGAAGTGCTTCACGAAGAGGTGTTTCCCACTTTCCTTCATATATAACCTGTGCAAACTTGTTAGCAACATTTATCTTTTCTGTTGTTGTATCTCTGTCAAGTATGAGTTCCTCAAGCTGCTGGTGAGCTTCATAAAGAATAGTTCCACCAGGTGTTTCATACACACCACGTGATTTCATGCCAACAACTCTGTTTTCTACGATGTCGATAATACCGATACCATGCTTTCCACCAAGTCTGTTGAGTTCTCTGATGATGTCAGAAACCTTCATCTTCTTACCATTAACAGATGTAGGAACACCCTTTTCAAATGTCATAGTAACATATTCGCCTTCATCAGGAGCATCCTCTGGTGAGCATCCAAGAACAAGAAGGTGCTTGTAGTTAGGCTCGTTAGCAGGATCTTCAAGTTCAAGACCTTCGTGGCTGATATGCCATATGTTACGGTCACGGCTGTAGCTTGAGTCAGGGCTGAATGGAAGATGAATACCATGCTGTCTGCAGTATTCAATCTCATCTTCACGTGACTGAAGAGTCCATCTTGAATCTCTCCAAGGTGCGATGATCTTGATATCTGGAGCTAAAGCCTTGATAGTAAGCTCGAATCTGATCTGGTCGTTACCCTTGCCAGTAGCACCATGGCATATAGCAACAGCGCCTTCTTTACGTGCTATTTCAACAAGTCTTTTTGCTATAACAGGTCTTGCCATAGAAGTTCCAAGTAAATACTTGTTTTCATATACTGCATGAGCCTGTACACAAGGAACAACATAATTATCGCAGAATTCATCTGTAACATCCTCTATGTATAACTTTGCAGCACCACATGATAATGCTCTTTCTTCAAGACCATCTAATTCTTCTTCCTGTCCGCAGTCTGCACATACGCAGATAACATCATAATCAAAAGTTTCCTTTAACCATGGAATGATAGCAGTAGTATCAAGTCCACCGGAATAAGCCAAAACAACTTTCTCTTTCATTAAAAAGTACCTCCATAGATATTTATAAACTCTGCCAATTATAATAAACTACTTATGCCTAAAATGCAATAGCAAAAAATGAATATTATGCAACTTTATGCATTGTTTATGCATAAATATAAAAACATGCCTAATAAACCCTTTACATAAGGAAAAAAGTTGCTATAATGTAATTTATCATTTTTGTTAATCCATTTTTATATGTGGATTACTGATGAAAATATTCACACGAATGAATAATTACACATTCAGATGGAGGACGTATGGTTAAGGTTGGAATTATCGGTGCTACCGGATACGCAGGTAACGAATTAGTAAGAATTCTTTTAGGACACAAAGATGTTGAGATTGTATGGCTGGGTTCAAGAAGCTATATTGACCAGAATTATTCAGATGTATATAGAAATATGTTTAAGCTTGTTGATGCAAAATGTATGGATGACAATATGGATCAGCTTGCTAATGAAGTAGATGTTATATTTACAGCTACTCCTCAGGGCTTATGTGCATCTCTTGTTAATGATGAGATTCTTTCAAAGGTAAAAATAATCGACCTTAGTGCGGACTTCAGATTAAAGGATGTTGATATATATGAGAAGTGGTATAAGTTAGAGCATAAAGCTCCACAGTATATTGATGAAGCGGTTTACGGATTATGCGAAATTAACAGGGATAAGGTGAATAAGGATACAAGAATAATAGCTAATCCTGGTTGTTATACAACAACATCAATCCTTACATTATATCCACTTGTAAAAGAAGGAATAATCAATCCGGATACTATTATAATAGATGCCAAGAGTGGTACATCTGGTGCAGGAAGAGGTGCTAAGGTAGCAAATCTTTTCTGTGAAGTAAACGAAAGCATGAAGGCTTATGGAGTTGGAACACACAGACATACGCCTGAGATAGAAGAACAGCTTGGATATGCATGTGGAAGAGATGACCTTAAGCTTATATTTACACCACATCTGGTTCCTATGAATAGAGGAATACTTGTTACAGCATATGCCAATCTTGCAAAGGATGTATCTTATGAAGATGTGAAGGCAGCCTATGATAAGTATTATGATAAGGAATATTTTGTAAGAGTTCTTCCTAAGGATGTATGCCCTGAAACAAGATGGGTTGAAGGAAGCAACTTTGTTGATGTAGGATTCAAGCTTGAACCAAGAACAAACAGAATCATAGCTATGGGAGCACTTGATAATCTTGTAAAAGGTGCAGCAGGACAGGCAGTACAGAACATGAATCTGTTATTTGGCTTTGAAGAGAATGAGGGACTTAAAATGGCACCTATGTTCCCATAATAATACATCGGATTGCAGGGGCAATCCGATGTATACAAGTTGCATAGGCAACTTGAAAAGAAAAATTTACGAAAATTGCAGGGGCAATCCGATGTATACAAGCTGCAAAAGCAACTTGAAAAGAAAAATTGTCGGAATGCAAGGGCAATCCGATGTATACAAGCTGCAAAAGCAACTTGAAAAGAATTACGGGAATGCAAAGCAATGTTAATATTACATATTGAAATTCGGAGGTAGCGATTATGGAAATTATCGAAGGCGGAGTTACAGCGGCTAAGGGCTTTAAGGCAGCAGGTATGGCAGCAGGTATCAAGTATAAAAATGGCAAAAAGGATATGGCAATGGTATTTTCAGAAAAGCCATGTGTAACAGCTGGAACATTTACACTTAACAGAGTGTTTGCAGCACCTGTAAAGTGGGACAAGAGCATTGTATACAGTGAAGAGGGGGCACATGCAATAGTTGTTAACAGCGGTGTTGCCAATGCCTGCACAGGTACAGATGGTGATGAAGCCTGCGCACTTGAAGCAAAGACAGCAGGAGAAGTACTTGGAGTACCAGCTAAGTCAGTGCTTTTAGGTTCAACAGGAGTTATAGGTATGCAGCTTCCAATGGACAGAATGTGTGCTGGAATCAAAGCACTTCCAGAGCTGCTTGATTCAACTAAAGAAGCAGGTACACTTGCAGCAGAGGCAATTATGACTACGGATACAAGAAACAAGCAGGTTGCATGTACCGTAGAAATAGGTGGAAAGACAGTAACAGTTGGTGGTATGTGTAAGGGTGCAGGCATGATACATCCACATATGGCAACTATGCTCTGCTTTATAACATCCGATGCTGTTATTGATAAAAAGGCACTTCAGAAGATGACAAGTGATATAGTTGAGGATTCATTTAATATGATATCAGTTGATGGAGATACATCAACAAACGATACAGTTTTAGTTCTTGCCAATGGAGAGGCTGGTAACGAGAAGATTACAGAAGAAAGTAAAGATTATGATACCTTCTATGAGGCTTTAAGCTATGTTCTTACAGAGCTTTCTAAGATGATTGCAGGTGATGGAGAAGGCTGTACATGTCTTTTTGAGGTACAGGTAAAGGGTGCTAAAGATAAGGAACAGGCTAAGATTCTTGCAAAGTCAATAGTTACATCTAACCTTACTAAGGCTGCAATATTCGGACACGATGCTAACTGGGGAAGAATTCTTTGTGCTATGGGTTATTCAGGCGTTGATTTCGAACCAGAAAAGGTTGATATATTCTTTGAAAGTTCAGCTGGAAAGCTTCAGATAGTAAAGGACGGAACTGCTACTGATTACAGCGAGGAGAAAGCAACAGAAATACTTTCACAGAATCCTGTAACTGCTATAGCAGATATAAAGCAGGGCAGTGCTAAAGCTACGGCATGGGGCTGCGACCTTACATTTGATTATATAAAGATAAACGCAGATTATCGCTCTTAACAAGATTTAAAAATCACCAATCCGGTGCGATAGCGCGTGTTCGTGAGTGTACGGATTAAGAAAGAGTAAATTATATTAAGGAGTCAAAAATGAGTACAATAGATATGGAAGAAGAGTTAAAAAAAGCACAGGTATTAGTTGAGGCTCTCCCTTATATACAGAAGTTCAGCAGAAAGATTATTGTTGTAAAGTATGGTGGAAGCGCCATGGTTGATGAAGAACTTAAAAGAAAGGTTATTCAGGATGTAGTTCTTTTAAAGCTTGTAGGTTTCAAGCCTATTATCGTTCATGGTGGTGGCAAGGAAATCAGTAAGTGGGTTGAAAAGTCAGGCATGACACCAGAATTCAAGAATGGCTTAAGAGTGACAGACGAGCCAACTATGGAAATAGCAGAGATGGTTCTTAACAGAGTTAACAAGAGTCTTGTATCGCTTATAGAGGAGCTTGGTGTAAAGGCATGTGGCATATCTGGTAAAGATGGTGGAATGCTTAAGGTAGAAAAGAAATATTCAAAGGGTGAGGATATAGGATATGTCGGTGAAGTAAAGGATGTTGACACAACTCTTATACATTCACTTCTTAAGGATGACTTTATTCCAGTTATATGTCCTATAGGATATGATGATGATTTCCATTCATATAATATCAATGCGGATGATGCGGCATGTGCCATAGCAAGGGCAGTTAATGCTGAGAAGCTTGCATTCTTAACAGATATAGAGGGTGTGTACAGAGATTATAACGATAAATCAAGCCTTATATCAGAGCTTTCTACAACAGAGGCAAGAAAGCTTTTAGCAGGTGGTACAATAGGCGGTGGTATGCTTCCAAAGCTTAATAACTGCATAGATGCTATCGAGCATGGTGTTTCAAGGGTACATATTCTTGATGGACGTATCCCACATTGCCTTCTTCTTGAAATATTTACTAACAAGGGTGTTGGTACAGCTATTCTTTCAGAAGGAGCAGAGAAGTTTTTTGAAACAAATCTGTAATATCGTAAGGCTTAAGAAAGCAGAATGATTCCAACATCATAAAACGTCATAAAATGTATGATAAAAAAGAGCATATGGTTTTATTCTTTTTTATCGTATATCAGGAAAGGAAAAGTATATGGAAACTAAACAGATTATAGAAACAGCTGAAGAAAAACTGATTCATACATATAACAGATATCAGATTGTACTTGATAAAGGTGATGGAGTAAGGTTATATGATACTGATGGAAAAGAGTATCTTGATTTTGGTGCAGGTATTGCTGTATTCGCACTTGGTTATAACAATAAAGAATATAACGATTCACTTAAGTCACAGATAGATAAGCTTATTCATACATCAAACTATTTTTATAACGAACCAGCTGTCAGCGCTGCACAGGCTATAACTAAGGCATCTGGCATGGATAGGGTATTTTTTACAAATAGTGGTACAGAATCTATAGAAGGTGCTATAAAGCTTGCTAAGAAGTATGCTTATTTAAAGACAGGAAGAACAGATTCTGAAATCATTGCAATGCATCATTCATTTCATGGAAGAAGTATGGGAGCACTTGCTGTTACAGGTAATAAACATTACCAGGAAGCATTTGGTCCTATGATACCAGGAATAAAATTTGCAAATTATAATGATCTTGAAAGCGTTAAACAGTTGGTAAATGACAAAACTTGTGCTATTATATTTGAGACAGTACAGGGTGAAGGTGGAATATATCCAGCAACTAATGAGTTCATACAGGGTGTAAGAAAGCTCTGTGATGAGAAGGGTATTCTTCTTATACTTGACGAAATACAGTGTGGTATGGGAAGAACAGGTACAATGTTTGCATTCCAGCAGTATGGCGTAAAGCCGGATATTCTTACAGTTGCTAAGGCTTTAGGCTGTGGTGTGCCTGTAGGAGCTTTCCTTGCTACAGAAGAGGTGGCAAAGGCATTAGTTCCAGGTGACCATGGTACAACATATGGAGGAAACCCACTTGCATGTGCTGCAGCTACGAAAGTATTTGAGTTGTTTGAGAAACAGAATATACTTGCTAATGTTAAGGAAGTATCAGCTTATCTGGAAAAGAAGCTTGATGAGCTTGTGAAGGACTATGATTTTATAGTTGAAAGAAGAGGACTAGGACTTATGCAGGGACTTGAACTTTCAATCAGTCCTAAGGATGTTATAGCCAGGGCATTAGATAACGGACTTATTCTTTTCTCAGCAGGAACTAATGTAATCAGAATGGTTCCACCACTTGTGATAACTAAGAGTGATGTTGACGAGATGATAGATAAATTAAAGAAGTCACTCTAAAGCATTAATAAAAACATCGTATGGTCAATGGTGGATTATCTGGTTGAGTGTTCCTTAAGTATATGAAAAGGTTGGAAAGATTATGAAGATAATTAAAAGACTTATATCAGTCACCATGGTATGTGTTATGCTTATATCAGTAACGGCATGTGGCGGGACTGACAGGGATGAGGAAGCAAGAAAACTTGATATAGAAACACCTGTAACGATTAATGTCTGGTATGATAATAAAGATTATGAAAGATACCTTAATACCGTTGCATCAGGGCTTAAAGCTGCTAATAACCTTATTACGGTTAATCCTGTGTATATTGAAGCACAGGATATAATAGACACATTATATACTGAAACTGTAAGAAACAATAATGCACCAGATGTATATCTTATGTCTGCAGAGAACAGTGATAAGGCATATCTTCTTGGACTTATGCTTGAAAATGATTCATATGATGATATATATAACGAAAATATATATGGAAAAGCTGCTATTAAATCAGCATCATATAAAGGAAAGTTATATGGTTATCCCGTAAGCTTTGATATGCCGGTTATGGTATATAATAAAAAATATGCTTCATCTGTTGATTCATATTATGAGATAAAACAGATAAGTGATAATTACCAGGTTACAGAAGAAAACCAGAATATAAAGAAGGTATTTGATTTTGATGCATCAGATATGCTTATTAATTATCCATACGTTGGACGATATATGAATATAGGTGGAGATGTATCAGAGAATGCTGATATATTTACGATAGATGAGCTAAACTTTAAGAGAGCACTTAAGGAATATGCTTCATTAAAAAACACATTTGGAATAGACAGAAATGAGTCAACACACGATTCATGTCTTGATGAGTTTACACAGAATAAACTGCTGTATACGATAGTAAATACAAGTGATTTAAAAAAGATTGATGATTCTGGTGTGTCATATGGCATTATACCGGTTCCTTATCTTTCAGAGGGTCTTGAATCAGTTCCTATGTCTATAACGACACTTGCTGTTGTCAATCCGTATACATCTGATATTTCAGTTGCAAAGACAGTTGCCAGAGCGATATCATATGATTATGCAGCGGATATGCAGGCACTCAGCGGTCATGTGAGTGCACGTGCAGACCTTATTAAAAAAGGGAGAAAAGCAGATAACATAGATTATAATATGCTGCATGATATATATTCTGATAGTATAGTTAAAGCTAAGTATGTGGGCGTACAGAATATATATACAAGATATGAAATACTTATTCATCAGATATGGGATGGAAAGAGTGTTGATGATGCGTACAATGAGTTCCATAAAGGCGTAGAGAGTTTTCTTACATCTATAAGATAAGGACTTTATAGTTATAAGAGCTGTAAAGGTTATAAAAACATATATAAAACGGGTATAAATCCTGCTATTTGACCAATATTAATTAGTAGTTAAACTAATTATGGAGGTTGGTTAGATGGCAGGATTTATTATTGCTATTGTATCCGGAGCTCTTATGAGTATTCAGGGAATATTTAACACAAATGTTACGAAAAGCAGTAGTATATGGGTGGCAGCTGGCTTTGTACAGCTGACAGCACTTGCAACGTGTCTTATTATGTGGTTTTTTAATGGAAGACCTGAAGTTAGCGGGGTGTTAAGAGTTGATAACAAGGTGTCACTGTTAGGCGGTGTTATAGGAGCATTTATTACATTTACAGTAGTTAAGAGTGTATCAGAGCTTGGAATAGCCAAAGCAGAAATAACAATAGTGGTGTCACAGGTAATAGTAGCTTATTTAATAGAGCTTTTTGGATTGTTTGGAAGTAAAAAAGCTGAGTTTTCGTGGCTTAAACTGCTCGCACTCATAATAGCAGCCGGAGGCGTGTTTATGTTTTATATGGTGGGGAAAAATGAGTCATAAAAATGTATACACTTAATATTTTAATGATTTAAACTAATATAATGATGTGAATGTCAAAAGTAAATTTTGACTCATTCATCATACAATTATAATGACAAAATATCAAAAAAAATATATAATGTGCGTGAACGAAAAACTAAAAAATCTAAATATATAGTGTATGGTTTAATTAAGAAAAATAAGCATAGAATAAAGCTTGAAAGAAAGTCATAATAAAGTATAAATAATGATAAAATCATAATAGATAAGAGAGGTTGATATACATGGAAGATTTATTTAAAGTAACAGGAGAAGTAACACTGAAAAAAGGCGGCGGACGTGAACTTAAGGCTGGTGGTATGTGGATATATGATAACGAAATTGATACATATTCCAGTGGTGTTATAGATGGAGGACTTATAGAGCTTCATGATTTTGATGGATATTTTATGGGGATAGGTTTTGTTAACAGAAAGTCTAAAATAACAGTAAGAATGTTATCAAGACATGAAAGAAATATAGATGAAGCATTTATAGAACAGAGGGTAAGGGCAGCAGTAGAATATCGTCTTAAAACAGTTGATACATCTTCATGCAGACTTATATTTGGTGAGGCAGATTTTCTGCCAGGTATAGTTATAGATAAGTTTTCAGATGTGCTTGTAGTAGAATCTTTAGCACTTGGTATAGACAGACTTAAGCCTTTGATAGTTGATAAACTAAAGATGGTTTTAGCTGAAAATGGTATGACTGTCCGTGGCGTATACGAAAGAAGCGATGCCAAAGTAAGACTTCTTGAAGGAATGGATAGATTCAAGGGTTTCATAGGAGAAGAATTCGATACAAAGGTAGAGATAGCCGAGAATGGTGTGAAATATTATGTTGATGTACAGGATGGACAAAAGACAGGCTTTTTCCTTGATCAGAAATATAACAGAAGGGCTATTGGACATCTCTGTAAGGGAGCTAAAGTGCTTGACTGTTTTACACATACGGGTTCCTTTGCGCTTAATGCAGGAATATCAGGTGCCACAAGCGTTCTTGGAGTGGATGCATCAGAGCTTGCAGTAAGTCAGGCAAGAGAGAATGCGAAGCTTAATGGACTTGAGAATATAGTTCATTTCCAGTGTGCAGATGTGTTTGATCTTTTACCAGAGCTTGAGAAGAAGGGCGAAAAGTTTGATGTTGTTATATTAGACCCACCAGCGTTTACCAAGTCAAGAAATTCTATTAAGAATGCAGTTAAGGGTTACAGGGAGATTAATCTTCGAGGTATGAAGCTTGTTAAAGACGGAGGATTTCTTGCAACATGCTCATGCTCACATTTTATGGATCCAGAGCTATTTACCAAGACTATCGGTGAAGCAGCAAGAAATGTACATAAAAGACTAAGACAGATAGAATACAGAACACAGTCTCCTGACCATCCTATATTATGGGCGGCTGATGAATCACTGTATCTTAAGTTTTACATCTTCCAGGTTGTAGACGAACGCTAGGCGTTTGTCTGCAACCTGAAAATAAGGATCCTGCTTATATGGCTGTTAATATTCAGAAGCTTTTTCAGAAAGCTTTTCAAGTACTTCATAAGGCACGAAAAGATGTCCAAGACCACGTCCTAACTTGATGTTTGGTTTGTTAGCACCATGATAATCAGAGCCGCCTGATATAAGAAGCTTATGTTTTGTGGCTATTTTTCTTATATAGCGTTCATCTGCCGGCTTGTATGTTGAATATATGGCTTCTATTCCGTCAATGCCAGCACTGCATACATGTTCAAGCAATGCATTCATCTGGTCTTTTCCTAAGTGATATAAAACAGGATGTGCCAGTATGGCAGCACCATGAGCTTTATGTATCACAGCTATTGCTTCTTCCGGGTCAACCTTGTGTCTGTTTACAAAACAGGGCTTTCCAGGTGATAAATATCTGTCAAAGGCTTCATTTCTATCACCTGTATATTTGTTTTTTACAAGATAATCAGCAAAATGAGCTCTTGTAATAACAGCATCAGGATAAAGCTCACACATTTTATCATAAGTGATGTTAATGCCGATATCACAGAATTTCTCGCACATCTGGATATTTCTGTCAATTCTTGACTGGCGCTGGTATATAAGATAATCATTAATCTGTTTGTTGTTATGATCTAAAAACAGTCCGACAATATGAACCTCGGTGTTATTAAAGTTAGTGCTTAGCTCAACACCTGGAATTAATTCGACAGAGCTGTTTTTAGCTGCATCAATGGCATCGGGTATACCATCAAGAGTATCGTGGTCAGTAAGTGCAATAGCACTTAAGCCTTCATTCTCTGCAAGTTTAATAAGTTCTTTAGGAGTGTTGGTTCCATCAGAACATGTTGAATGAACATGTAAATCAACCTTTTTCATAGTAATCCTCCATTCTTGCGCTGCTTCTTTGCGCATCTCAAGTTAAAATGTATCTGGTATTTTAGATGTATTATAACCCATAAAACGTATAAATGCATGGTTTTATTATTTATATAAATCATTGATAAGTTGTTTCATCAGATAAATTATCTGGTGAATATTTTATAGATATTTCAGATAAATTATTTCACACATAGTTCATTGAGAGTATGACATAGAATATGGTATACTATGTATAAACTTGAGCTGCGCAAAGAAGCTGCGCAAGAATGGAGGTTTATTATGGCAAGACAATTAGTCATTGGTGGATTTTACAGACATTTTAAAGATAAATTATATCAGGTTAAAGGAACAGCAATACATTCTGAAACTAAGGAAAAGATGGTTATATATCAGGGACTTTATGGTAGCTATGAGATGTATGTAAGACCATATGATATGTTTCTTAGTGAAGTCGATCATATAAAATATCCTGATGTGGTACAAAAATACAGATTCGAACTTATTGATATAAAGACAGGTAAATCACTAGAAGCTGATTATGAAGAGAACAATCAGAATATGGAATCAGAGAAATCAGAAGAATTAGAAGAATTAGAAAAATTAGAAGAATTAGAAGAATCGAAAGAATCAGAAGAATCGAAAGAATCAGAGGAAGACAGCAAGCTTATAAGATTCCTTGATGCGTATGATTATAAAGAGAAGCTTGATATTCTCACATCAATGAGGGGAGAACTTAATGATGGACTTATAGATATCATGGCAGAGTCAATAGAGGTGGCTGTTCCAGAGGGAGACATAACAGACAGATATAATTCACTTAGAAAATGTCTGATGGCACATACAAAATATGAAGGCCTTAGATTAAGACAATAATAAAAAATAATAAACTATTCAGATAATATAGTAAAATAGTTGTTTTGAATAACATAATTATCTGACAATTAACATAATATATGCATAAAAAGAAAAAATATTCAATGAAATTTGCAATTCACTTAAAATGTGCATAACTATGTGGATATTGTGGAAAAGTATATGAAAAAGTTAGACTAAATATAATACTGATTGCATAAGTTGTTAATAAGTGATATTATTTACGCGGTAACAAGAGAAATTAAATAATCACATAGGTATGATGATGGAGGTCAATTATGAATATAGTAGTATTAGCCGGAGGTACAAGTACAGAAAGAGACATTTCTATTATGACAAGTGTTAAGGTATGTGAGTCACTTAGAAGAAATGGTCATAATGCTAATATTATAGATGTATTTTTTGGAATAGAAGACAAGGCGGCAGAGACATTTTTTGATGATAACGGTAGTGATCTTGAAACGATAGCGGCTGATATGAAGAAGAAAGATATTCTTGTTGATGATGAGCTTGCAGACAGAAAAAAGAGCAGCAAGGGCTTCTTTGGTGATAATGTGTTAGCACTCTGTTTGAAGGCTGATATTGTATTCATGGGACTTCATGGAAGCAATGGTGAAGATGGTAAGATTCAGGCAGTGTTTGAGCTTATGGGAATAAAGTATACAGGTACAGACTATATAAGCAGTGCTATATCAATGAGTAAGGAGCTTACAAAGAAAGTACTTGTTCCAGACGGTATTCCTATGCCTAAGGGAGTGGCACTTAAGAAGGGACATAAGATAGAATACGTTCCTTATCCTTGTGTTGTTAAGCCATGCTGTGGTGGTTCAAGTGTAGGTGTATCTATTGTTTCCAATGAATCTGAATTCAAGAGTGCTTTAACAGAAGCATTTTCGTATGAGGATAATATACTTGTGGAGGAATATATAAAGGGCAGGGAATTCTCTGTAGGTGTACTTGATGGAAAAGCACTTCCAGTTATAGAGATAGAACCTTTAGAAGGCTTCTATGATTATAAAAACAAGTATAAGGCAGGAGCAACTAAAGAGACATGTCCAGCGGACCTTCCTAAGGAGATATCAGAAAAAATGCAGAGATGGGCAGAAAAAGCATGTGAATCTGCCGGGGTAACTACATATGCAAGAGTTGATCAGCTTCTTACAGAAGATGGCAGCATATACTGCCTTGAGATTAACACTCTTCCTGGTATGACAGCTACAAGTCTTTTACCACAGGAGGCACAGGCAGCAGGTATTTCATATGATGAATTAACTGAAAAGATAATAGAGATATCGCTTAAAAGATATGAATAAAAATATGGAGAACGAATATGCGTGGAATGACGTTAAGAGCCATGACAGAAGCCTGTAATGGCGTATATTATGGAAATGAAGCTAATCTTGAAAAAGAAGTTTCTGATATAACAACTGATAGCAGAAAGGTTACTAAAGGAAGCCTGTTTATTGCGATATGTGGAGAAAGAACAGACGGACACAAATATATTGATGGCTGTTTTGAAGCAGGAGCTCTCTGTGTTATATCAGAAAAAGAACTTTCAGGACAAAAGAATTCATATATCAGGGTAAAGTCAAGTCTTCAGGCATTGAAGGATCTGGCGTTATTGTACAGAAATAATCTTGATATCAAAGTTGTTGGCATAACAGGAAGCGTTGGCAAAACAAGTACGAAAGAAACAATAAGCTATGTTCTTGAAGAAAAATATAAGGTTTTAAAGACAGAGGGAAACTTTAACAACGAAATAGGACTTCCGCTTACCGTATTCAGATTAAGAGATGATGATGAAATAGCAGTTCTTGAGATGGGAATAAGTGATTTTGGTGAGATGGAAAGACTATCAGAGATTGCACAGCCTGATATAGGTGTTATAACTAATATAGGTTTGTGTCATCTTGAAAATCTTAAGACAAGAGATGGAATACTGAAGGCAAAAACAGAGATGTTTAAACATCTTAAACCAGATGGTATTGCCATACTTAATGGTGATGATGATAAGCTTATAACAGTTGATGAGGTAAATGGAAAAAAACCGGTAAGATTCGGAATCAACTATAAGGATGGTGTTTATGCGAGTGATATTAAGAATCTTGGGTTAGATGGAACAAGCTTTGTTATCAATGGTCTTAGCTGTGATGATACAAGCAAAGCATTTGAAGTGACAGTTCCAGTACCTGGATATCATATGGTATATAACGCACTGGCAGCAGCCTGCGTAGGTGCACAGTCTGGACTTACCAGTGTCCAGATACAGACAGGAATCTCTAAACTAAAAACTATAGCAGGAAGAAACAATATAATAAAAACAGATAAATATACAATCATAGATGATTGCTATAATGCTAACCCTGTTTCAATGAAAGCATCGGTTGATGTAGTTAATATGGCGCTTGGAAGAAAGGTATGTATATTAGGCAGCATGTTCGAGCTTGGAAGTGATGAAAAAAATCTTCATTATGATGTAGGGCAGTATATAGGAACAAGGAATATAGATGTGTTAATAACTATAGGTGAGCTTGCAAAGCATATAGCTATGGGAGCGGCTGATTACAAGGAAACACATTATGAAGCATATGAGTGTGATATACACAGCTATGAAACTATAGATGATTTTGAAAAAGAAGCCGGCAGTATTATAAAAAATGGTGACAGTATTCTTATAAAGGCATCACATGCTATGAACTTTGACAGGATAGTTACTATGCTGTCAGAACAATAAAACAGATTACAGAACGGAGAATAAATATATGAAGAAAATGAAAAGAATTATAATATGCGTTACTGCAATTATGCTTATGTTGTCCTTTGTGGCATGTAAAAACAGCAAAAATTCAGAGCTTACAGGAAGCTGGACAGGCAGTAACGGAGGCTATGAGATAGCTTTTACTTTTAATGAGGATGGAACAGGTGTAATGTCTATAAGTGGTATCCAGTTAAATATAAGTTATTCAGTTGATGGTGAGAAGCTTACAATCAATAAGACAGTTCTTGATGGAACACAGACAGAAGATTATACATACAAGTTATCTAATAAAGGCAAGAAGCTTACACTTACAAGTGCTTCTGGCGAAACAGAGCTTACAAAGAACTAAAATGATACCGGGATTGTGGGAGTGCGTAACATAAGAACAATCCGTGTGTATAAAAGCAAGCCGGGGTTTTTGCCCCCGGCTTCATTAAAATATAATTCTATATATTAAATATCTTATTCATAGCTGGTATTTTTTTCATAAGAAGTTTTGTGATATAGTAAGCAGCTATGCCATATATAATGCCTGTTACAGTTCCTGCTAATACATCAGTAGGATAGTGTACAGTTAAATATAGCCTTGATACAGCTATTAATGCAGCAAGAACAAGTGCTGCAGTTCCTTCTTTTTTCTGCCACATGAATATAGCTGTTGCAGCTGCAAATGATGCAGAGGAGTGACCAGAAGGAAATGAATAATCATGTATTGTCTGAAATATTCCATAAAGATTTTCAAAATTGTTACTGATTACAAAATTCTGGCCTTCAACCCAGAACGCACGAGGCCTTGCCCACATATGCTTCATAATACCATTGCAGAAGATGAGTGAAAGAATAAGGGCTATTGCCATTGACAGACCGACCTTTTTATATCGTTTTGGCAATATAATAAGCATGGCAGCAGCTAATATTATCCAAAATATCCCTCCATTACCAAGAGTTGTTATAAAGTACATTATAGGGTCTGTTATCGGGTTATGAAGAGATTCAAACCAGTGTAATATCTGAATTTCCATATAAGTAATCCTTTCTATTATTCATTGAATGTTAAAAATATGTAAAAATTATAGATAAAAACATTGGTTATGTCAATTTTTAAATCTTATAGTACGTTCACAGCTTGTTTTTCCCTTCTGATTCATAAATCCATAGCTGTATTCTTCTGTAATAAGTATGTCTATAAGCATATTATCTGTGTCAGCATATAAAACAGAAATAGTAAAAGTTCCATCAGAATTGATGCTTTTTTTAAAGGCTTCGTTAAATATAAGCATCATATCATGCAGCATAGATTCGCTATTATTTACAGTAGATGTAAAACCAGATAAACCAGAATTATAAGACGACGTTGTCTTTTTTACGGCATAATCAAAGGCATCATTGATATTCTGGTTTATTTCCATGTCACGATAGTTTTTATTGATGATTGAACAGTGAATCATAATTACGAGTAATATTATAATGGTTAAGCAGCTGCTGCTGATTGCAATGCGCATAAGTTCACCCCGTTTCTTTAATAACTGATACTATTGAACTAAAGGAGCACATTTTTTCTATATTAAATATGCCGGATTTAACAGGATACATAATAGTAACATTATAGTAGTCGTAATTATTAACTGTATCAAAATATTCTAAGTCTATAGAGCTGTTATACTGCATAGCGAGATTGTTTATCTTATGGTAAGTCGGGTTGTCGATATCGTGGGAGGGAGAGCTGTTGGCATATATAGTTATTGTATCTTTTATATATTGCTGTAATTCCTGACCCTTGCATATACTTTTATTGATAAATATAAAATCAAGTGAGATTATGCAGATAAGAGCCATTATGACAAGATAGACAGAGCTTTCAATAATTGATTTCATATTAAACTGGATAATCCTTTCTTAGATGTATTATTATTCAGGACCATGAAAATCAGATAAGCTTTGCCCTGAATATTATGATGTCAGTGGTAAAACAAAACATTAAGCAGTGTGTTTTCAATCGATTCACATTTTGTAAGGAAAGCTGATATAAAGCCAATAGCTATACTAAAACAGATAAGCAGTATTATGATTCCGCCATATTCTTTTATAATAAATTCCATAAAACAGCAGCCTCCTTTAAGTCATAGTTTTATATAATAATTCTGAAAATGTGCCTATGGCAGGCAGCATAAATATGATAGCGACACCAATTTCGCCAAGTTTTTCAATAATAATATCCATAAGTACTCCTTTAAATGATTTTTGTGTGATTAAAGATATAGGGTTATGATTAACATCATGTCTACAGACATTTTCATAGCCATAAAAAATACAGGTATGTATTCCATGAATTTTAATATGCTTTCTTTGTCTTTATAGCTAAGCTCAGTCTGTTTGTTGATTAGATCGTTATTGCGCTGTATAAGAGTGCTTATTGTTTCATCAATACCTTTTTCATCAAGCTCAGATACAGAGTAAAGAGTTCTTATTGTTGCCATTATATCGGTCTGTTTGTATTCGGAAAGAAATTCATAGTATGGTTTTATGTCTGATGGATCAGCTTCTATATCGCGTATGAAATTATCGAGTGACAGCCTGATAAGATAAGGACAATCATCATAGGTATCTTCGATGGAAGCAATAAGTGGTTTGTTTTCAAGGTTAATGGCTACGTTTCTTAACCAGTCAGAAAAGCAGCTCCTGAGATTGTTTATAACCTGTTTTTTAGCTCTTCTTTTGTTTATAAAAGGGTATGAGAGAATGGCTAAAACAGCGAGTGAAATATAAGCTGTTATCAGATATTTTTTCTTTATTATCATAAATATAAGAATAGCTATAAGTATGATGATCAGCGGTAACACGTGCAGAATAACAGATGAAATACTAGTCTTATAAGCAAGCTTATAGTTACGGACAGATTGCTCTTCCTTGTCGGAGTCGTTTAGCAGGCTGCTGCCATAATTGGTCTGTGTATATGCGTAGAAGAAGATGCAGAGCAGTAAAAAGACAGTGGAGCTAAGCTGGAAGATATAGTTATTGGTTATACTGACGGAGCCTGTATTATACTTGTTAAGAATGCTGCACATAAGCATGGTTATTAATGAAAGTCCGATGCTTATAAATATGCCGGCAGTTGTATCACGTTTGATTATTTTTAATTCATATTCGTATTGATATATATTTTTCACCCATCTGTCAAAGTCTTTAAGAAGCACCTGCAGGGCGTTTTTATACCTGCCTCCTTTTGTTTCAACATTTATCAGGAAATGATGCAGTGTACGTACACGGCTGCAGTTATAGTTTTTTTCGATTATTTCAAGAGCTTCATAATATACATTATCCCCCATACCATATTCAAGTTCATCAAGTGCTTCTTTAAGCAGTGCTTTTAAATGACCATCAGCAATAGCATAAGTATCTGATAGTGCAGTGTGTATTTTGGGAGTTCGTATAAAAGAATAAACCATCTGATGAAGATAAATATCAACATCTGAGAATTCTTTCATTCTATGATTATTGTGGTACTTTTTTCTTATAAGAAGAGGAAGAATAAGAAGACTGCATATTATTATGCATAGTATATATTTAAGCTTCAGCTTGAAAATAAGACCAACCAATGTAATACAGCCAGTTACACCTATTATTGAGATGATGTATTTACGTAGTGAAAAGCTATATCCATATTCAGATATATCACCTGATATAGAAGTTAAGGAAAAGTATTTAATTAACTTTTTCATATATATTCATAATCCCCTTTTTACTGAATTTGTTTATAATAGTTTCCGGTATTTTTTCATCTGTGAAAGAGCCATCCTCATATATTATTGTACATTGGTTGTTTCCGTTTTCACGTGATAAAAAGCCTACCTGTTTTATACGTCTTTTTTCATGTTTATCACATTCGATAAGAATGACTAGATCGATGTATTTATATATGCTGTTTATGAATCTTTCGTTTATGTTGCTGCTTCCAAGCATGTTATACATACGGTCCGGTGTATCTCGTACATCATCAAGATGCATAGTCGTCATACAATATGAGCCAGTTGATAAACTGTTTAGAAGATGTGCAACCTCAGGACCGCGTGATTCCGATAGCAGAATCCAGTCAATGTTATGTCTTAGCCCTGCTTTTATAATATCAGGGTAAGTAATCTTATCATCCACGAAAAATTCCACACATTTTTTGTTAGGATTGATTTTTCTATAGTGGATTTCCTGATTGTCTTCATATACACCGGCTTTTTCGTTGTGTGGGATTTTGGTTGTGAGATATTTGACAAGTTCGGTTTTACCAGCGTGAGGCTGGCCTCCGACAACAATACTAAGATGTGCAGATACACTGTTTTCAAGAAGATTTATTATACTTTCAGGAGCGTATCTGGATTCGATAAGTGTCATATGGTCGAATCTTAGATATTCAGGTATTTTTCTGATGGACATACTTTTTTTCTGACATCTGGATTCATGCCATATAGATATTCTTAAGTTCTCTGTGTTAGCTTCAAGTATGGGGCGGCTGCGGTTGAACTGTACGCCCATAATGTTAGCAAGCTTTATGGATACATTTTCAACATACTTGTCGCTTAGTTCCTTGCCTGATATGTAGCTCCCGATGCCAAGCTCTGTTATCCATAGATTATAGCCATCCCATTCAATATCAGTTATTTTTTCATTATCTATTTCGTCTGATATTTCGCTGAATAATTCGTCTTTGTTTTTTTCTATTAATTCTTTTAAGTCTAAGCTGTTCATAATCTCCTCGTCTTTACTACAATGTTCTGCACATCTGTTAAAAATGCAGCAAAATCACATCACAACAGGTTAATAGCTACATTATATTATGGCGTGTTAAAAGCATTGCGGATCTGTGTTTCATATTCGATTCCACTGACAGCTGTTTTGGTTTTGTTTGAAATAGTTGTAACGACAGCAGCTGTTAGAAGAAGTGCTGCAAGTACTCCTGCAAGGGCAATTATAACCTTTCCGTAATGTTCTATGATATCATGCATATAAAATACCTCCTTTTGATATATAAAATAAATAAAATGATAAAACAAAAAATAATCTTATAAAAAAATAAAGTTAATGGGAAACAAAATACCTGACAGGTAATGATAATACATATTGAGTTAATACATAAATTCTCTTAGATATAATGATAAGCGCTTTTCATGTTGTTACTATAACACTATATTTTATATTTGTAAAGTAATATTTTTAAATTTTTTCTTTTATTTAAAAACATATAGTAAATATAATTGTATTTTGTTTGTATTTTATTTTTTTATGTATTGACATTTGAACATAATGTGCTAATATAAAACTGCTTTTATAAAGTACATTTATAAAAGCGATTTCAAAATGATATAAAGAATAAAAAAGTAACAGTATGTACAATAATGTGCAGAATGGAGGTACAGAATTAAGATGAATAATGAAATGTGTGTTGAAAAGATGCCGATAACAGAAGAATATCTTGAGAAGATGAATGCATATTGGCGTGCAGCTAACTATTTATCAGCAGCCCAGTTGTATCTTTTGGATAACCCTCTTTTAAGAGAGCCTTTAAAGGCAGAGCATATTAAGAAAAAGATAGTAGGACATTGGGGAACAGTTCCTGGACAGAATTTCGTATATTGCCATATGAACAGGGCTATTAAGAAATATGATCTTGATATGGTTCTTATATCTGGTCCTGGACATGGTGGTAACTTCTTTGTAGCTAACTCTTATCTTGAGGGAACATACAGCGAAGTATATCCTAATGTAAGTCAGGATATGGCTGGTCTTAAGAAGCTTTGCAAGCAGTTTTCATTTCCAGGAGGAATCTCAAGCCACGTTGCCCCTGAAACACCTGGTTCTATCAATGAGGGTGGTGAGCTTGGATATTCAATAGCACACGCATTTGGTTCAGTATTCGATAATCCGGATCTTATCACTACATGTATTGTAGGTGATGGAGAAGCTGAAACAGGTCCATTAGCAACTGCATGGCACTCTAATAAGTTTCTTAATCCTGTTACGGATGGTGCAGTACTTCCTATATTACATCTTAATGGATATAAGATCAGTAACCCTACAGTATTCTCACGTATATCTCATGACGAGATAGAGAGCTTCTTCCATGGCTGTGGCTGGAAGCCATACTTTGTTGAGGGTGATGATCCTATGACTATGCATAAAAAGATGGCAGAGACTGTTGATACTGTTATTGAAGAGATAAAGGAAATACAAAGACAGGCAAGACAAGATGGAAAAACTGAACGTCCATTCTGGCCTATGATCGTTCTTAGGACTCCTAAGGGCTGGACAGGTCCTAAGGTTGTTGATGGCAAAGAAATAGAAGGAACCTTCAGAGCACATCAGGTACCAATAATGATGGATAAGCCAGAACATTTACAGCAGCTTAATGAATGGTTAGAGAGCTATAAGCCAGAAGAACTGTTCGATGAAAATGGCAGACTCATCCCTGAATTAAAAGCACTTGCACCAGAAGGTGATCATAGAATAAGTGCTAATCCACATGCCAATGGTGGAAAGCTTTTAAGAGACTTAAGACTTCCTGATTTCAGGGATTATGGTGTTGATGTTCCATTCCCAGGAGCTAAGGAAGGTCAGGATATGATTGAGCTTGGAGGCTTTATAAGAGATATCTTTAAGCTAAATGAAGAAACAAAGAATTTCCGAATCTTTGGACCAGATGAAACTATGTCTAACAGATTAGGAAAGGTGTTTGAAGAAACAAACAGAGACTGGAACAATGCACTTAAGGATAATGATGAATTCCTTGCTAAAGATGGACGTGTAATGGATTCAATGCTTTCAGAGCATATGTGTGAGGGATGGTTAGAGGGGTATCTTCTTACAGGCCGTCATGGTTTCTTTGCAAGCTATGAAGCATTTATAAGAATAGTTGATTCTATGGCTGCTCAGCATGCAAAGTGGTTAAAGGTATGTTCACAGCTTCCATGGAGACAGTCTATAGCATCACTTAACCTTATTCTTTCATCAAATGTATGGCAGCAGGATCATAACGGATTCACACATCAGGATCCAGGTTTCCTTGACCATATTGCAAATAAGAAGGCAGATGTGGTAAGAATGTATCTTCCACCAGATACTAACTGCCTGCTTTCATGCTTTGATCACTGTATAAGAAGCCGTGATTATGTAAATGTTCTTGTGACATCTAAGCATCCAAGACCACAGTGGCTTACTATGGAACAGGCTGTTAAGCATTGTACACAGGGCGTAGGTATCTGGGAATGGGCAAGTAATGACCAGGGTGAAGAACCAGATGTTGTAATAGCAGGTTGTGGTGAAACACCTACACTTGAGGCGCTTGCAGCAGTAACTATATTAAGAGACAACATGCCAGAGTTAAAGATCAGATTTATCAACGTAGTTGACCTGTTCAAGCTTCAGTCTAATACACAGCATCCACATGGTCTTTCAGATACAGATTATGATGCATTGTTTACAAAGGATAAGCCAATTATATTTGCATTCCATGGCTATCCAACACTTATACATGAGCTTACATATTACAGACATAACAGAAATCTTCATGTATTCGGATATCAGGAAGAAGGTACAATCACAACTCCATTCGATATGAGAGTACAGAATGAGATTGACAGATATCATCTTGTTGAGGCAGTTATTAATGCACTTCCTCAGCTTGGAAACAAGGGCTCATACCTTCTGCAGAAGATGAGAGACACACTTGTTGCACATAAGCAGTATATAAGTGAGTATGGCATGGATCTTCCTGAGGTTCAGGAATGGAAATGGCATACACCAGAAAACAGATAAAATATATAACTGGTATGTATGGGGCTGGTTTAAAAAATGTTAAATAAAAATCATTGTACATATTGCAAAATACAAAGAAAAATAATATTATATAAGTAACTTTTTGCAATGTATTTATTAAAAGTACAGGGTTACTATAACCGGATATGGAAAATGCGATAACAGATATGCATTTTCCATATTCAGGTTTAACAGAATGGAGGATTTTACAATGAATAACAAACCAGAGATTAAGATTGGTATTGTAGCAGTAAGCAGGGATTGTTTCCCTGAAAGTTTATCAGTTAACAGAAGAAAGGCACTTGTAGAAGCATATAAAAACAAGTATGATGCAGCAGATATCTATGAATGTCCAGTATGCATAGTAGAAAGTGAGATACATATGCAGCAGGCACTTGAAGATATAAGAAAAGCAGGCTGTAATGCACTTTGTGTATATCTTGGCAACTTTGGTCCTGAAATATCAGAAACTATGCTTGCAAAGTATTTTGATGGTCCTAAGATGTTTGTTGCAGCAGCAGAGGAAACATCAGCCAATGGCGGACTTGTAGGCAACAGAGGAGATGCTTACTGTGGTATGCTTAATGCAAGCTATAATCTTAAGCTAAGAGGTGTTAAGGCTTATATTCCTGACTATCCTGTAGGAACAGCGGATGAATGTGCAGATATGATTCATGAGTTCCTTCCAGTTGCAAGAGCTGTATATGCACTTAATAACCTTAAGATAATAAGCTTTGGTCCAAGACCTAATAACTTCCTTGCATGTAATGCACCTATTAACCAGTTATACAATCTTGGAGTTGAGATTGAAGAAAACTCAGAGCTTGACCTTTTTGAAAGCTATAACAAGCATTCTGGTGATGAAAGAATTCCTTCAGTAGTAAAGAGTATGGAGGAGGAGCTTGGAGCTGGTAACAAGAAGCCAGAGATTCTTTCTAAGCTTGCACAGTATGAGCTTACACTCCTTGACTGGATAGAGGCACATAAGGGCTCAAGAAAGTATGTTGCCATAGCAGGAAAATGCTGGCCAGCATTCCAGACACAGTTTGGCTTCGTACCTTGTTATGTTAATTCAAGACTTACAGCTATGGGTATTCCTGTATCATGTGAGGTTGATATATATGGAGCACTTAGTGAGTTCATCGGAACTGTCGTAAGTAACGATACAGTTACACTTCTTGATATTAACAATACAGTACCTTCAGATATTTATAACGAAGATATCAAGGGTAAGTTTAACTACACAATAAAAGATACATTTATGGGCTTCCATTGTGGTAACACAGCTTCGGGCAAGCTTGCATTCTGTGAGATGAAGAATCAGATGATTATGGCACGTTCACTTCCAGAAGAGGTTACTAATGGAACTCTTGAGGGAGATATTGTCCCAGGAGATATCACATTCTTCAGATTACAAAGTACTTCTGACAGCCAGTTAAGAGCATATATAGCACAGGGTGAGGTTCTTCCTGTAAGAACACGTTCATTCGGTTCAATCGGAATATTTGCAATTAATGAGATGGGAAGATTCTACAGACATGTACTTATTGAGAAGAATTATCCTCATCATGGTGCAGTTGCATTTGGACATTTTGGAAAAGCATTATTTGATGTATTTAAATATATCGGTGTTGAAGATATTGCTTATAACCAGCCAGCAGGTGTACTTTACAAGTCTGAGAATCCATTTGCATAGCTTTGGACGTCAGGTTTAATATATTTACTTACTAAAGCTAAGCTGAAGAATAAAGTTAAGCTTTAGCCAGTTAACCAGCGGGATGGACATAAGAGATTACAGCAGCAGCCTATTGCTTAGCTGGTAATCATCATATTAGTCCATTCCGTTTTTTAATGAGATAAGATAAATGATATAATATGAGTGTCATTAAGTTTCAAATGCTTATTTTATGGAAACAGCGGTAAATACCTCTGCTCATGCAGGGGCAGTCGCATTTTGCTTTGCAAAACAAGGAGGTCATTTATGTATTATATAGGAGTGGATTTAGGAACATCATCAGTAAAGCTTATACTTATGGAGGCTTCGGGTAACATAGTTAACACAGTTTCTAAGAGTTATCCGATAGATTTTCCTAAGCCAGGCTGGTCAGAACAGAATCCGTATGACTGGTATGATAAAACATGTGAAGGCATAAGAGAGCTTGTTGCAGGATATAACAAAGACGATATTGCAGGAATAAGCTTTGGTGGACAGATGCATGGGCTTGTTATATTAGATGAAGACGATAATGTTATAAGACCGGCTATTTTATGGAATGATGGAAGAACAACTAAAGAATGTGATTATCTTAATAATGTTATCGGAAAATATAAGCTTACAGAATATACAGCTAATATTGCATTTGCAGGCTTTACAGCGCCAAAGCTTCTGTGGGTTGAGGAAAATGAGCCACAGAATTTTAAAAAAATAGCTAAAATAATGCTTCCAAAAGATTATATAGCGTATAGATTTACAGGGGTTCATTGTACGGATGTTTCTGATGCATCTGGTATGTTACTGCTTGATGTAAAGAAACGTGACTGGTCTGATGAAATGATCAGAATATGCGGCATAAGCAGAGAACAGCTGCCTAAGCTTTATGAAAGCTATGAAAAGGTCGGCTGCCTTACTAAAGAAGCAGCAGATACACTTGGATTGACAGACAAGGTGATAGTAGCCGCAGGCGCAGGAGATAATGCAGCAGCTGCTGTAGGAACTGGAACAGTAGGAGATGGTATGTGCAACATTTCACTTGGAACAAGTGGAACAATATTCATCTCTAACAAAGAGTTTGGTGTTGATAATAACAATGCTCTGCATTCGTTTGATCATGCGGATGGATACTATCATCTTATGGGCTGTATGTTAAGTGCGGCATCATGCAATGGCTGGTGGATGGATACGATTCTTAAAGATAAGGATTATAAATCAGCACAGGAATGTATAACAGATGATATGTTAGGAAACAATCATGTTTATTTCCTGCCATATCTGATGGGAGAACGCTCACCTCATAACAATCCACTTGCAAGAGCTACATTTACAGGAATGACAATGGATAGTACAAGAACAGATATGACACAGGCTGTACTTGAAGGAGTAGCATTTGCAATAAGGGATTCCTTTGAGGTAGCTAAGGGGCTTGGTATTAATATAACAGAAACCAGAATGTGCGGTGGTGGTGCTAAAAGTGAGCTATGGTGCCGTATTATGGCTAATGTACTTGGTATAAAGGTTGACCTTTTAAAATCAGAGGAAGGTCCGTCTATGGGAGCAGCTATGCTTGCTATGGTTGCAGCTGGCGAATATGGAAGCGTAAAAGAAGCAGCAGATAATATAGTTAACATATGTAAAACAATAGAACCACAAAAAGCGATTGCAGACAGATACAATTCACGTTATAATACATTTAAAAAGATATATCCAGCATTAAAGCCGGTATTTGATGAGATGTAGCTGTATATAACATGGCTTAATCATACAGATATGCATAATACAGGTGCTTTTATGTGGATTTATGAGATTATCTTTTATGTGTATTTATAAGATTATCAAAGCAGATTATGAATAAGAGGAGATTACACTATGAAATTTTTTATTGACACAGCTAATGTAGATGATATCAGAAAAGCTAATGATATGGGAGTTATATGTGGGGTTACAACTAACCCTTCATTAATAGCAAAGGAAGGCAGAGATTTTAATGAAGTAATAAAAGAGATTACAAGTATAGTTGATGGACCTATCAGTGGAGAAGTAAAGGCAACAACAGTAGATGCAGAAGGCATGATTAAAGAGGGACGTGAAATAGCAGCTATTCATCCTAACATGGTAGTAAAGATCCCAATGACAGTTGAAGGCCTTAAGGCGGTAAAGGTACTTTCATCTGAGGGCATTAAGTGTAATGTAACACTTATATTCTCAGCTAACCAGGCTCTTTTAGCAGCCAGGGCAGGCGCTGCATATGTATCTCCATTCCTTGGAAGACTTGATGATATATCACAGCCTGGCATACAGCTTATTGAAGATATAGTTGGTATATTTTCTAACTATGATATACAGACAGAGATTATCTGTGCAAGTGTAAGAAATCCAATACACATTACAGACTGTGCACTTGCAGGAGCTGATATAGCAACAGTTCCATATAAGGTTATAGAGCAGATGGTACACCATCCATTAACAGATGCAGGTATAGAAAAGTTCCAGAAAGATTATAAGGCAGTGTTTGGTGAATAAATGATATCTACAACTAGAATAACCACTTCAGAGGTTAGAAAATATAATAAAAACAGAATATTCAGGCTCATATATAACAGTAACAGCATATCAAGACAGGAGATTGCTGATAAGCTTGGATTATCACTTCCAACTATCAACCAGAATATAAAGCTTTTAAAAGAAGAAGGACTTATTCTTCTGGAGGGAAACTTTGATTCTACTGGTGGAAGAAAAGCACAGATGATAACTGTAAATGCAGCGGCCAGATATGCTGTAAGTGTCAATATATGTCCTTTAGAGATAAGGACAAGTCTCATAGACCTTAATGGGGAAATAAAAGATGAGATAAGCCTTAAGACGGAGTTTGCTACCGATAGTGAGTATGGAGTCAAGGTATCCGAGCTTGTGGAAAATGTCATAAAGGCGAATCATATATCAAAGGACAATCTTTTAGGTGTTGGAATCACTATGCCAGGTATTTTTAACGAAGATAACAGCATGATTATATTTTCACCACCTCTTAAGGTTAAGAATTATAAGACTGAAAATATAACAAAGCATATACAATATGATTATATTGTCCAGAACGATGCAAGAGCTAATGCATTTGCGGATTACTGGTATTCACATAAGAATGAGAATACAGTCAGGGAAGAATTAGAAGAAAAGCTGTATCTTATGGTCAGCGATGGTGTAGGTGGCGCATGTGTAAGCAACAACACTATTATGAAGGGTGAACATAACAGATATGGAGAATTCGGACATATGACACTTTATCCAGGTGGTAAGAAGTGCATGTGTGGAAGAAACGGCTGTCTTGAAGGATATGTGTCAACGAAGAACATATCAACAGACATAGGAATGACACTTGATGAGTTCTTTGAAAAGGTAGAGGAAAAAGATGATAAGTGTACAAGATTGTTTGATGAATATCTTGATAATCTCACAACAGGTATTAACAATCTTTATGTAATATTCGACAGAGATATTATTATAGGTGGAGTTATGTCAAGATACCTTACAGGATACGTGGATGACATAAAAGCTAGACTTGCATCAAAGTTCTCTTTTGATACAGATGGAAGTTACTTTTCACTATCACAATGCACCTCCAAACGAGCCGATACCGGAGCCGCCATAATGTTCCTCACAAACTACATAAACAGCATATGATAATACCAGGGTCGAAAATACACAAAGCCGTTCGTGCTTGCACGAAAAAGGCTTTGTGTATTTTCGACCCGCCAAACATGAGAATGGAGCGATTTACGAAGATTTACTGTGTTAATCAGAAAGGGGATATATGAGGGGATTTACTACAACTAAATTAAAGAATATAATCAGTCTTGAACACTGCGTCGTTAGATTTGTTATGGCGTGGTGTTTTATTTGTATAATACAGACTATAACTATAAACAGCATGAATACTGCAATAAATGAACTGGAATATGTGAAGCTTGTTAACATGCCGGTCATGTATGCATGCATAATCATACTCACTCTGGCATTATATTATATATTTTATAAGCTTGAGAAAAGGATGGGATATATGTCACGTCATATAGAGGGGATCATGCTTATAGTGCTTGTGCTTGTTTATGCATGCATATGCGTTTTCCAGTATAATGATATATATTTTGTAGCAGCAATGGCAGCACTTGTATCACTGTCGATTATATATTATGCAGGATATGCAGGAATAAATGGAGTGACACTTACGAGAAAAAGATATATTGCTGTTATAGCAGGAGCAGCAGCTTTGTATACATGCTTTGTCAGCTTCTGTATGGTGACAAGATATTTATCATATGGCTCACCTAATTTTGATATGGGGCTTTTTTCACAGATGTTTTATTATATGAAAACAACAGGAACGATGAATACTACAAGTGAAAGGGACTACCTTTTATCACATATGTGTGTGCATATATCCCCAGTGTTTTACCTTATATTACCTGTATACATGCTGTTTTCATCACCTGTCACGCTGGAAATAATACAGCCTCTGCTCATAGCCTCAGCAGTAGTGCCATTAGCACTTATATGCCGCAGCAGAAAGCTGTCAAGGTGGGAAACAGCACTTATTATAATCATATACAGCTTTTATCCGGTTATAAGCGGAGGCTGTTTTTATGACATACATGAAAATATGTTTTTTCCGCTATTCCTGTGCATGTTTCTTTTGTTTATGGAAAAAGATAACAATATAGGAATGTGTATATCAGCGGTGTTTGTATGGCTGATAAAAGAAGATGCAAGTGTGCTTATGATGTTTGTTGGACTATATATGATGTGCGATAGCAGAAAACGTAAAAAGGGTATTATTCTTTTTATATCATCAGCTTTGTATTGTTTATGCGTGTGCCTGATTTTAAAAAATATAGGTACTGGTGTTATGTCGGGACGTTATAATAATATGATACCTGAGGGCGATGGAAATATGTTTTCTGTCATAAAGACAGCACTTGCCAATCCGGCATATCTTATGACACAGATATCATCATCAGGTAAGATAACATTTATAATCCAGACTATGGGTGTTCTTTTATTTTTACCGCTTGTTACTAAAAAGTGGTCAAGATACATCCTGACAGGTCCATATGTGCTGTTTAACCTTGTGACAGATTATCAATATATGCATAGTATATATTTTCACTACGTATTCGGTTCAGGTGTCCTTCTTATATATCTTACTATACTGAATGTGTCAGATATGGATATGCATAAGCGGCTGAAAATGTTATATATAACAGCTTCTGCTACGATAATATTCTTTATGTCATATAACATGCCAAAGCTTGAAAATGCTGTTGGTTATTTTGATGAGGACAGGCAGGAAACATACAGGATAATAGATGAAGGACTGTCATATATACCTGATGATGCGAGCGTTACAGCAACAACATTTTTATGTGCCAGATTATCAGAACGAAAAGAACTGTATGAGTTATATTATACGGATAAAAGTACAGAATATATCGCACTTGATTTAAGAGGACATAATAAAGATTATGATGAAAATAAGTATTTGCAGGACAGCAGATATGAAACAATTTATTATTCTAAGGGAAAGATAGCTGTATTCAGGGATACATTATATAAATGATTGCGGAATGATTATTGAATAAATTGCAGGATTTGATATAATTAAACTATATGATGTCTTTATGGACATTGACATGTAAAAGATGGAGGACAATAAGATGATAGCAGAATCTATGAAAGCACTTGTTAAAGGAAGCTCAGTAATAAGAGCTATGTTTGAAGAGGGTAACAGACTTGCCAGAATATATGGTGCAGAGAATGTATATGACTTCTCGTTAGGAAACCCTAATGTAGCGGCACCGGCAGAGGTTAATCAGGCGATTAAGGATGTAGTTGATGAAGAAGATTCTGTAGTCCTTCATGGATATATGAGTAACTCAGGTTTTGAGGATGTAAGAGAGGCTGTTGCACAGTCACTGAATAAAAGATTTGATACACATTTTAACAGCAGCAACATTGTTATGACAGTAGGAGCAGCAGGTGGTCTTAATACTATACTTAAGACTATTATTAACCCAGGTGATGAAGTTCTTACATTTGCACCATTCTTTGGAGAATACAGGAATTATGCATCCAACTTTGGTGCAAAGCTCGTTGCGGTATCTCCTGATACAAGCACATTCCAGCCTAAGTTTGATGAGTTTGAAAAGCTTATTAACAAGAATACAAAGGCAGTTATAATTAATAATCCAAACAACCCTACAGGTGTTGTTTATTCAGAAGAAACTATAAAAAAGCTTGCTAAGATTATGGAGGATAAGCAGAAGGAGCTTGGTATTGAGATATTCCTTATAGCAGATGAACCATATAGAGAGCTTGCATATGATGGTGTAGATGTGCCATATCTTACTAAGTATTATGATAACACTATTGTAGGTTACTCATATAGTAAGTCACTTTCGCTCCCTGGTGAGCGTATAGGATATCTTGTTATACCAGATGAGGTGGCAGATTCAGCAGATATGAAGGCAGCAGCATCAGTTGCCACACGTATTCTTGGTTTTGTTAATGCACCATCACTTCAGCAGAAGGTTATAGCAAGATGTCTTAATGCAAAGGTTAATATAGAAGCATATGATAAAAACAGAAGAGCATTGTATGAAGGACTTACTGAGCTTGGCTTTGAGTGTGTTAAGCCAGAAGGGGCATTTTATCTTTTCGTGAAGTCACCAACAGAGGATGAAAATATATTCTGCGAAACGGCTAAGAAGCATAATATACTTATTGTACCAGGATCTTCATTTGGTTGTGCAGGTTATGTAAGAATGGCTTATTGTGTTTCTTACGATACTATAGTTAACTCTCTTCCAAAATTTGCAGAGGTTGCAAAGGAAATGGGAGTTAAGAAGAACTGATCATAGTATGAATATATAAGAATAGATATGAAAAGAGGAAGAAAACGTGAAAGCATGGGAGAATAATATAAGAAAAGTTGAACCATATGTTCCAGGAGAGCAGCCAAAAGATACAGATGTGATTAAGCTGAATACTAATGAGAATCCTTATCCACCAGCGCCTGAAGTAGCAAAGGCAGTTATGGATACAGATATAGACAGATTAAGATTATATCCTGATCCGGATGTCACAGAGCTTGTCAGTGCTATAGCTGATTATTATGGCATGAATAAGAATCAGGTCTTTGTAGGAGTGGGTTCAGATGATGTATTGTCTATGTGTTTTCTTACATTTTTTAATGGCAATAAGCCTGTGCTGTTTCCAGATATTACATATTCCTTCTATAGTGTATGGGCAGACCTGTACAGAATTCCTTATGAGAAGCAGGCGCTTGATGAAGATTTCAACATAAAGCCACAGGATTATTATAAGGAAAATGGCGGGGTTATATTCCCTAATCCTAACGCACCAACAGGATTATATATGGGACTTGATAAAGTAAGAGATATCATTGAACACAACAGAGATGTTGTTGTTATAGTTGATGAGGCATATATTGATTTTGGTGGACAGTCAGCAAAAGAGCTGGTTAATGAGTATGACAATGTTTTAGTTGTACAGACATTTTCAAAGTCACGTTCTATGGCAGGTATGAGAATAGGATATGCATTTGGTTCTCCAGAACTTATAAAAGCTCTTAATGATGTTAAGTTTTCTTTTAACTCTTATACAATGAATATGACATCTATTAAATATGGTGTGGCATCAATCAATGATAAGGCTTATTTTGATGAGTGTGTAGGAAAAATCATTGAAACAAGAGAAAAGGCAAAAGGCTCACTTACAAAGCTTGGATTTACATTTCCAGATTCAAAGGCTAATTTCATATTTGCCACACATAAGAGTGTGCCAGCAAAGGAAATATTTGAAAAGCTTAAAGCAAAGAAAATATATGTAAGATATTTCAACCAGCCGGGTATAGATAATTATTTAAGAATAACGGTTGGTACAGATGAACAGATGGATAAGCTTATACAGGCATTATCAGATATAGTAGCCTGATTATAAGTGCGTATCTATAATGTCATTAAAATATTTATGAATAAAATACAGGAGTGAAGAAATATGGCTGTACCATTTGAAAACAGAAATTTTCATAAAGAACTTGAAAAAATGGTAGAAAAATTAAAGACAGAAGGAAAGGTGCCTACGTTGCTGCTTCATAGCTGCTGTGCACCATGCAGCAGCAGCTGCATAGAGTTTTTATCAAAATATTTTCATGTTACTGTATTTTACTATAATCCCAACATATCAGAAAGTGCAGAGTATAAAAAAAGAGTTGAAGAACAGATAAGATTCATAAGGGAGTTTGACACACCTTATAAGGTATCTTTTATAGAAGGTGATTATGAGCCGGAAGAGTTTTATAAAACAGTCAGGGGGCTGGAAAAAGAGCCTGAAGGTGGTAAAAGATGCTTTAAGTGCTATGAACTTAGACTTAGAAAAACAGCCGAATTAGCTAAACAGCTTGGCTTTGATTATTTTACAACAACGCTTACTATAAGTCCTTTAAAAAACAGTGTCATATTGAATAAAACAGGACTTAAAGTGGCACAGGAGATGGGAACACAGTATCTTTTATCTGATTTTAAGAAAAAAGAAGGCTATAAAAGATCTATAGAACTGTCAAAAGAGTATAATCTATATAGACAGAATTATTGTGGCTGTGTATATTCTAAAAGAGAAGAAAAATAATATGATGTAATGGTAAAAAAGGTTATGAATCAGTTATATACACCAGGCGTGTATATCAGTAAAATGTAAAGGAGATAAGTATATGGCTAAAAAGAAGAATGGTTTATTAAAGTTTGCAGTAGGTGTAGGTGCAGCAGCAGTTGCAGGAAAGGTAGCTTACGATAAGGTTAAGGCAGCTAAGAATAAGCTTACTAAGGAAGAACAGGATAGTGCAGAGCTTGAAGTACGTAAGTATAATGCAGTATGTGAAAAAAGAGATGTTGAAATAGAAGACGAAGAGTTCATGGGCTGCGAGGTTAAGGCGATAGCATCTAAGCTTACAGTTGATCTTTCACTGGCTGTTTTTGAAAAGGATGTTTATATTAACTTTGAAAGTATAATCAGTAATGTTTCTATCATACTTCCTGATGGAGTAAATGTTACATGCGATATCGATAAAAAGCTTGCAGGAGTACATAATTATGTGGAAAACACAGATGAAGAAGGTATTCATACTGTATATATAATCGGTAAAGCAGTACTTGGCAGTGTTGAAGTTATTCCAGTGAATTTCTATGTTGATGATGAAGATGTTGAGGAAGATTTTGATGATGATGCAGCATTTCCAGAATCAGATGATGTGGAAGTAAAGGTTATAAATGAAACAAAAGAAAACCAGGAAAAAGAAGACGATACAGAAGAAACAGAAGATGTTCTTGAAGGTATAGAAATAGAAGATGATTCAGATGTTGATAAAACAGAAACTATTAATCTTGAAGAAATATAATAATGTCATGAATTAAAGCGGGAATGGTGTTGTATGAAATACAGAGATAAGCTTATAAAGTATTTTGAGGATGCACCAGAGGGCGCTGTCATAGTTGCCAATGATATGTATGAAAATGGCTTTACAAAGATGAGTCATGATGCGTTTTTCAGGGCAGTCGAGAGATTATGTGATGATGGTGTTATCATAAGGGCTGGAAAGGGAATGTATATTAAAGCAGCTGATAAAGATAAGAATATCGAAGAATTACTGCTTAATTATTTCTTTGGAGAGAATAACGATAACGGATTATTCATAGGATACAGGCTGTATAACAAGTATATGGTTTCAGCTTATCAGACAGACAGGATAGAGCTGTATTCAAATGTACTAAAATCAAGAACCTGTGAGGTTGGCAATATATGTGTAAAGCGGCCGGGAGTGCAGCTGGATTTTGAGAACGCCAGGGTTATAGAGGCACTTGAAATCATGCAGAATTATTATAATATTGAACAACTGAATAAGCTTAAGTTCGCGCGTTTTGCCAAGCAGTTTGCCATAAGCTATAATGATGCAGCAGCTGTCAATGTACTTGAGCATATGAAATATAAGAAAAGTACGATAGCATTTATGAAAAAGGTGCTCGATATGTATAAGGTTGAGAACTCACTTCAGCAGTATTTAAGTTATGCATCTGACTATAAGGTTCCGGCAGTACAAAGAGTGGCACGATTGTGAGTTATGAAAAAATGAAAAAAGTACTTTACAATTATGTATACAATATATATAATAATGCCTGTACTACAGAAACAACATTAGTTTCTGTAAAATATTAAAATATAAAGCAGAGTAGGAATATGTGCGTTAAGTGCTGTATGGACAGGGAGTTGCCATATGGACGAAAAGTTTTTCTTGCGATACATAATCCGCATCCCGCTGCTACATACTATGGCGAACAACCTCCTATGTAGAGCGAAGATTACTGCAAAGGAGGTTTTTTTAATGTCAATTTTATTGAAGAATTTTGCATTTTCTGCAAAAGAGTTTAAGAGCATTAAGTCAGTTGTTGCGGCTGCACTTCTCATCGCTCTGCACACAGTATTAGCTGTGTTTGTATCTATTCAGGTGACACCAACATTAAGGCTGTCAGTATCATTTCTTGCAAACTGTGCCATAGGCTATATGTTTGGTCCTGTTATGGGCTTTGTATGTGGAGGCTTAGGTGACCTTATACAGTTTGTTATCAAGCCAACAGGTCCGTATTTCCCAGGCTGGACGTTAAGTGCAGCTCTTGCAGGCTTTATCTATGGTCTGTTCTTTTATGGCTGTAATATGAAGATTGCAGAAAGCTTTGATGGTGAGAAGAAGGGCATTTTAAAGTTTATTGATGTTAAGTTCTTACTAAGATGTATACTTGCACTTACAATTGACACATTGCTTGTAAATGTTTTACTTGGTACATATTGGTGCAGTATAATGTATGGAAAGGGCTTTGCATTCTATTTCTCAATAAGATTTGCAAAGAATATGATACAGTTGCCTATTAACATCATCCTCACATATTATGTGCTTGGATTTGTTAAATATATTGATAAAAAAATATATAATTAAACATATATCATGTTATATGGGATTGGAGAAAATAAAATATGTCAAAAATAATGATAGCATCAGATATTCATGGTTCTGCATATTACTGCAGGCAAATGTTAGAAAGATTCAAGGAAGAGAAGGCTGAAAGACTTGTTCTTCTTGGAGATATATTATACCATGGACCAAGAAATGATCTTCCAAAAGAATATGCTCCCAAAGAAGTTATTGCAATGCTTAATCCACTTCGCAACAAGATAATATGCGTAAGAGGCAATTGCGATACAGAGGTAGATCAGATGGTGCTTGATTTTAATGTTCTTGCAGAACAGGCATATCTTAACTTCAACAACTATTCAATAGTTCTTGCACATGGACATAAGCTTGACGAGAAGAATATACCGGCATTATGCGATGGAGATATACTTCTATGTGGGCATACACATGTTCCTAAATGTGAAAAAAGAGATGGATATATATATATGAATCCAGGTTCAGTATCTATACCAAAAGAGAATTCAGCACATAGTTATATGATACTTGAGGACAGATTCTACTGGAAAGATATAGAGGATGGAAGCACTTATATGAACTATTAGATATTATGCAGGTTTCATAATTGTTTATATATTTTTAATTGCATTTAATTATATATGTGATAGAGTATTATTTAGTGATTACATAAGCACTATATTATATATAATTATGAAAGGCTGGATGGTTTGATGAATAGTTTTAAAGATAAGATGGCAAGATTCATGTATGGAAGATATGGTATGGATCAGCTCTCAAGGAATTTATCTTTAATATGCCTGGTGCTTCTTATCGTTACTATGTTCGTAAGGAATAACGTTATATATATGATAGCACTTGTTGGTATTGTGTATACATATTTCAGGGTGTTTTCACGTAATATATCCAGGCGTTCAGAGGAGAATGAAAAGTATCTGAAATTTCATTATAAGGTAGTTGGAAAGCTTAATAAAATCAAGTTCAGAATTACGGATAGTAAGACACACAGGATATTCAGATGTCCTAGCTGCTCGCAGAAAATAAGAGTTCCAAGAGGCAAGGGAAAGATAAGTATCAAGTGTCCTAAGTGCAGGATAGAATTTATAAAGAAAACATGATAAATGCATGTTCATACGTATATTAATATTAAGCTTTAAAGCACATTTGCAGCCAGTATATATTGGATGTGGATGTGCTTTTTATTTTATACTTTAGACACTTACTGATGTATCAGGATTGCTACATTGCTATGCAATTCACGTACACTTACATCATATAATATCAGAAAGATGATATTATATGGTAAAGCTATGAACCAGAAAATAGAAAACCTGCTTAATGTTTCATTATCTGCCACAAGAAAAGAGCTTGAGAATTCAGAGAGTCTTAGTACAGGGTTTAACTGGAGAGATGATACATGGGAAATAATAGTAAAGTATTCAGGAACTCTTGAAAATATAAGAAAAAAGTATAATGTATATATAAGAGAACTGCTGTATAACTATGCTATAATTGTGACAGATAAGAATACGATAGAGCTTATATCACAGGAAGTGAATATAGACTATATAGAAAAACCAAAGAGCATATATTTCCAGCTTGAAAGGGCAAAGTCAGCGGCATGTGCTAACAATGTGCGGGCTGGTAATGCCGGCAGTATGAATGATGATATCAGCAATGCTTATAATGGGACATATCTTAGTGGAAAGGGTGTTATCGTTGCAGTTATAGATACTGGAATAGACATATTAAGTGAAGAGTTCAGGAAAAGTGATGGCAGTACAAGGATATTAAACATATATGACCAGACACAGCAGACGGAATACAATGAGGAAGATATAAATGCATATTTAAACAAAGCTATTGTAAATAGGGATAACACATATAATGGGAGAAGTATACAGATACCAGGCGCTGATAATACACAGCATGGCACTAATGTTGCTGTAATAGCATGTGGAAGAAGTGGCGTTGCATATGGAGCAGATATAATAGCTGTTAAGATGGGATACTCATATAATAATCAGTTTCCACGCACAACCAGCCTTATGGATGCCATAGATTATGTCATAAGGAAGGCTGTGGAGTATGAAAAACCAGTGGCAATAAACATAAGCTATGGCTTTAATTATGGAGATCATGATGGAAATACATTGCTTGAACGCTATATCAATGATGTTGCAGCAGGCTATAAATGCAGTATATGCATAGGAAGTGGAAACGAGGCAGACAAGGCAGTACATTATGGAAATATAATAAAGCAGGGACAGACAGATACAGTTGAGATATCAGTAAGTGAATATGAACATTCGATAGATATACAGATATGGAAATACTACTGGGATGTTTACAGGATAATGCTTGCTGGTCCGGATGGAGTGCAGTTTAATATAACAGGACAGGGATATATAAACAGATTCAGGATTCTTGATACAGATATAATAAGTCTATTAGGTGAGCCTTCACCTTATAATCTGTATCAGGAAATATATATTAATCTGCAGCCTTCTAAGGATTATATAACACCGGGGATATGGAAAATCATCATATATGGGGAAAGCATACGTCAGGGCGTATATAATATATGGCTTCCGTCAAGCCAGTCTTTAAACACTGCGACAGGTTTTGTAAAACCGGTTCCATATGATACTATAACGATTCCAGCAACAGCCACAGGTTGTATATCTGTAGGGGCTTATAATTCATATACAGGAGCATATGCTTCATTTTCAGGTAGAGGAAAAGGCGTATGGAATAAAGATATCAGATATACTTATAACAATGGGGACAATAATGCTGCTGTTAACTACATAGATGCCGGTATAAAGCCAGATATACTTGCACCAGGAGTGGATATAAAGATAAGAAAACAGACAGCATATGAAACTGATATAGTGAGTGTTACCGGGACTTCATATGCAGTACCGTTTGTAACAGGTGGTGCAGCCCTGCTTATGCAATGGGGAATAGTTATGGGCAATGACAGGTATATGTATGGTGAGAAGCTAAAAGCGTATTTAAGACGTGGTGCCAGACCGCTTGGAATAGAGATGCATGCAGCAGCTCCCAATCCTGTGACAGGATATGGAAGGATATGTATAGCAGATAGTATGCCAGTGTAAAGCATGGAAGAAAGCAGAAAAAAGCATAAAATATAAAATAAGTCTTGAAAAGTATACAAACATTGTGGTAAAGTATGTTTATACAATAAGAGTATGATTGTAACAATTGGAGGAGAATATATGAAGATATCAACAAAGGGAAGATATGCACTCAGGGTTATGATAGACCTTGCTGAGCATGATAACGGTGAATATATAACGCTTATGGATATAGCTGAAAGACAGGGTATATCTGAAAAATATCTTGAGTCCATAGTATCGATGTTAAGTAAGAATGATTTTCTTACTTCGCTTCGTGGAAAAGGTGGCGGATATAAGTTATCAAGAAGACCGGAAGAGTATTCTGTGCTTAGTATATTGCAGTGCACAGAGGGTTCACTGGCACCTGTAGCCTGTCTTGAGAACAAGCCTAACAAGTGTCCTAAGCTATCAGAGTGTAAGACTATAGCTATGTGGGAAAACTTCGAGAAGACTATAAACGATTATTTTGGCAGTATCTCGATAGCGGATCTTATTAATTCAGGTAATGGAATAGATAATTATGTTATATAATACATGAGCCTTAGTGAATAATTAATAAATATTAATAAGTATTAATAAGTAATAATAAGCAATAAAAAAACAACCATCTATGTGCATGGAGCATAGATGGTTGTTTTTTTATACTACTGAAGGAGTGAAAGAACTCCCTGGTTAGACTGGTTAGCCTGAGCAAGCATTGACTGACCTGCCTGAGCAAGAATGTTGTTCTTGCTGTAGTTAACCATTTCCTGAGCCATATCTGTATCACGGATACGAGATTCAGCAGATGTTGTATTCTCAACAACGTTGTCTAAGTTAGCAATTGTATGCTCAAGTCTGTTCTGTGCAGCACCAAGAGTTGAACGCTGTGAAGATACCTTCTGTACAGCTTCTGCGATACGGTCGATAGCAGCTGTAGCGTCATCTTCTGTGTCTACCTTAAGACCATAAACACCGATACCTTTTGCACTCATAGAATCGATTTTAACAGCAATCTTGTTATCAGAAGCAGAATCTGCACCAACATGAAGGCTGAATGAAATAGCACCATTTACATCGTAACCCTCTGTGAAGGCAGCAGCAGCATCAGCTTTTACGTTAACGCCCTTTCCACCTTCACTTGTAAAATAACCATCGGTTCCGACAGCTGTGCCATCAGCAGCTTGCTTAGCCAGAATCTGTTCAGCAGTAACAGCATTTCCCTTCTTATCGTAGAGCTTAGTTACATATGCATAATCAGAGCCTTTAACTGCTAATGTATTTTTTGCTGTATTTTTATCCTGCTTGTTTGCACCAGCTTCTTCAGTATATATTTTTTTACCAGATGCTATAGCTTCTTTTAGTTTATCGCCAGTTAAATTTTTATCAACAGATGTTTCACCTTCTAAGTACAATTTTACACCATCTTTAATAGCATAATCAGATTTCATAAAAGAGGCTTTAGTTGTTGTAGTAGAGTCACCCTTTAAAAGATAAGTTTCATTAAACTTAGTAGTCTCTGAAACTCTGTCAATCTCAGATGTAAGCTGATCTATTTCATCCTGGATAGCCTTACGGTCTGTCTGAGAGTTAGTACCATTAGCAGACTGAACAGCAAGCTCATTCATTCTCTGAAGCATTGAGTGAACTTCTGTTAAAGCACCTTCAGCTGTCTGAACAGCAGATACACCATCCTGTGCATTTGAAGAAGCCTGTGTAAGTCCGCGGATCTGCTTTCTCATCTTTTCAGAAATTGAAAGACCAGCTGCATCATCAGCGGCACGGTTAATCTTATAACCAGAAGATAACTTCTCAGCTGATTTAGACTGTGCTGAAGTTGTTACATTAAGCATTCTGTTAGCATTCATTGCTGTTAAATTGTGTTGTATTACCATAATACATACCTCCGTGTAAATAAAATATTTGTCAGAGGGGAATCCGTTCCCCTTATGAAAGATATATAATAAGCAGTGTTACCATGCTAACCCTGCGTATTATCATTAGATTTGCGTGCCTGCTTATCTTCTTTGATAAGACGGCGTATCTTGTTTAGTGTTTCAGGTGAAAGTCCCTGTTCAGCGTAGTAAGGTGATATGAATCTTGAAGTTTTCTTATCAGAATCAGAGCTGTTAGCACTGTTTCTTGCAAGAACCTTGCTTCGTACGATATTGAGTTCTCTTGGTGCATCTATGAGAAGGTGGATATTACCTTCTGAACCACCTGAGTATATGACCCTTACGTCATCACCGATGTTGATGAATTCGCCGGGTTTGATAGTGAGTTTTAACACATTAACCTCCTTGTCTATGCAACAAACTGTTTCAAAATGTTGCATCCCAAAACATATAGATGGAGGTAATAACATATGAGTACATCCCAGCCAATAAGGAGTACAGATGAACTGGAGGCATTCAGACGATTCTATCTGGATGAAGAGCCTAACTTGAGAAACTATGCAATGATATGCATGGGAGTGAATACTGCATTAAGAATAAGTGACCTGTTAGAGTTAAAATGGGGAGAAGTATATGATTTTAATGAACAGTGTTTCAGAAGACATATGGTAATATGCGAAAGAAAAACAGGAAAAGAATCAATGATTGCAATTAATGGCAGCACTAAAAAAGGACTTTTGACATATATGGACACTTTGGATAGCGTAAAAAAAGGTGACTATATATTTACAGGTAGATATGCAGGAACACATCTGAGCCGTTCACAGGCGTTCAGAATCATAAAGCATGCTGCGTATTCACTTAATATGGAGAGGGGCATAAGCTGTCATTCCATGAGAAAAACATTCGGATATTATGCGTGGAAATGTGGGACACCACCCGCAATGCTCATGGAGATATATAATCATTCATCATATGAGATAACAAAAAGGTATCTTGGTATTAAGCAGGATGATAAAGATTCTGTGTTTCTTAAGGTTAATCTGTAAGGACAGGATTAATATATAAAACAACATAAACGATAAGCGTATTGATTTGCTATTTTAATGTTATAGAAAATTTATATAGAATTTTATTAAGAAACCTGCTAAAGTGTTGAGGGAATATGACGATATATTAATCGTAATTAAGAATATGAACTAATAAGAATTTATATTGGGATGCAACATTTTGAAACAAATTGTTGCATCCTTTTTGTATATTAGTATATGAAGTTAATGGGGATAATATGATGTGTAGAAGCTTTACAGAAAATCCCAAATCAGAAAATAACAGAAATTTTATTCTAATAAAATAACACCACCGGAATGCATCAAATCAAATGATTTAATCATTGCATTCAGGTGGTGTATTATTTTTAATAATTAGTTATTGTTTTCTGTTGGCTTGTCAGCAATCTTAAGTATGATAGATTCAGCCCTGTTAGAAGATGATCTTTCAACGAACAGCCATACATTATCTATAGTAAGCTTATCGCCTGCTTTAGGTATGCGGTCAAGCTTTTCTGATATGAATCCGCCTAGTGAATCGTTATCCTCTGAATAAAGTCTTGTTCCTAATTCATCATTTATGTCATCAAGCTTACATGAGGCGTTGATACGGTAAGTGTTTTCACGAATCTTAGTCATATCATCCTTTTCATCAGTATCATATTCATCACGTATTTCACCAACGATTTCCTCTAACAGATCCTCTGTTGTTATCATACCGGCTGTCTGACCATATTCATCCAGCACAATAGCTATGCTGTAACGCTTAAGCTGCATTTCTTTAAACAGCTCAGAAGTGTTCTTATGTTCATATGTAAAGAAAGGCTCACGCATAATCTTCCTTATATTAAATGAATCATCAACGTTAGTAACTATAAGATCTTTTATATTAAGTGTACCTATAACGTTGTCAGTATCATTTTCATATATAGGAATACGTGTATACATAGTACTCTTAAAAAGAGTGATGATGTCATCATATGATGAGTTAACATCAGCGACTGTCATATCTATACGAGGTATCATAACATCCTTTACCGAAGTATCACCAAAATCGAAAAGGTTGTCAATAATCTGTCGTTCGTCTTTTTCTATGATACCCTCTTCATGGCTTACCTTAACTATTGTACGAAGCTCTTCTTCTGTTATAGTGTTGGATTTATCTTTGGAGTTAGTTCCAAAGAGCTTTAATACTATGCCTGCAAGATGGTCAACTATAAAAATAACAGGTGTCAGTATAATCATAAGTCCATATATAACAGGCGCATATAATAATACAAGCTTAGTGTTAAACTTTGAAGCAAGATTCTTAGGGGTTATCTCTCCGAATATAAGAACGAATAGAGTAAGAACACCAGTTGCAATACCAGTAGCATAGCTGCCCCAGACATTAATAGTAAATGTTGTTGCAAGAGCAGAACATGATATGTTAACTATGTTGTTACCAATAAGTACAGCACTTAACATCTTGCCTGAATTGTCGATAATCTTAGCTACTAAAGCAGCATGTCTGTTACCTTCGTCCATAAGCGAGCGGATCTTTATACGGCTTACCGTCATAAATGCGGTTTCAGCAGATGAAAAGAAAGCTGAAAGAAATAATAAAATAATAATAGTTATAAGTTGAATATAACTGTCAGTGTCCAAGGAAATATTCCTCCAATCCTTAATAAAAATATAGTAAACACATTTAAGTGTTATATTTTAACATTTTACAGTATCAGTAAAGGACTGTCAAGTAGCAGTAGGCTCTGTATATAATCAGGCTTTAATGAAAAATTGGAATAAATGATAAGATAAATATAAGATAAAAGATAGAATACGAAAGAGATTTCCTACATATTTATATAGAGAACAAAGAATGTATGACTATTAAGTCAGAGGAATGTATGAAAAAGTTATCTATTATATTAAAAACGCTTATAGCAGGATATATTATAACAGTTGCAGCCCTGCTTGTGCTTGCTTTCTGCCTGTATAAGTTCAGGGTGTCTGGTAATGTGATATCTATAGGGATTTATGTTACTTATGGGCTATCAGCTTTATGCGGAGGTCTCATTCTTGGCAAAGGCATGCAGCATAGCCGCCTTGTGTGGGGAGTACTGTATGGAATAATATATTTTCTTATATTATGTGTTGTTTCAATAATATTAAGCAGAGGAATATCATCAATAGATATGTCACAGATGGTTAAAGGCGCGATAGTATGCATACTTTGCGGTGCAATTGGAGGGATTGTATCTTAAATATGATTTTATAACGTGAATCTGAAATAAGAATCAGTAATAAGAATCAGTAATAGGATTCAGCAATAAGAATCAGTAATAGGATTCAGCAATAAGAATCAGGATATAAATTGAAGTATAGATTAAAATGAAAATCAGAATAAAAATTTAAAATAAAAAAAGGAAATAAGGTATCTGTGTTTAATACATTAAAAGTAGGCAGTTTTTGAATACATATTGAATACATAGGGAAAGAAGAGTTAATATGCCAATATATTCAAGTGAAGTAATAGAGGAAGTTGTATCGCGTAACGATATAGTAGATGTTATTTCAGGTTATATAAAGCTTAAGAAAAGTGGCAGTTCCTACGTAGGGCTATGTCCGTTTCATAACGAGAAGTCACCTTCTTTTTCTGTATCAGGAACAAAACAGATGTATCACTGTTTTGGATGCGGAGTCGGAGGCAATGTTATAACATTTGTTATGGAATATGAGAATTATACGTTTCCAGAGGCAGTAAAAATGCTGGCTGACAGGGCAGGTATAGCTCTGCCTGTGATGGAATATTCAGGTGAAGACAGACGAGAACGGGATATTAAAACAAAGCTGTTAGAGATTAACAAGATAGCAGCAACATTTTACTATCATCAGTTAAAATCACCAGCAGGACAGAGTGGGTTGGATTATCTGAAAAAAAGACAGCTTTCAGACAAAACTATAAACACATTTGGCCTTGGATATGCGCCACAGCTTACAGGTGATTTATATAGAATGCTAAAGGAAAAAGGGTATGATGATGAGCTCTTAAAAGAGTCAGGTCTGTTCACTTATGAAAAGGGAATAAGGGAAAAGTTCTGGAACAGGGTAATATTTCCAATCATGGATATTAACAATAAGGTTATAGGCTTCGGTGGCCGTGTTATGGGAGATGGAAAGCCAAAGTATCTGAATTCTCCGGAAACAAAGCTTTTTGATAAAAGTAAGAATCTTTATGGACTTAATGTTGCAAGAAGTTCAAGAAAGAATAATCTTATAATATGTGAAGGCTATATGGATGTTATATCTATGCATCAGGCAGGCTTTAATCAGGCGGTAGCATCGCTTGGTACAGCACTCACACCTGGACATGCCCGCCTTATGAAAAGATATACAGATAATGTTCTTATAACTTATGATAGCGATGAAGCAGGGGTAAAGGCAGCTTTAAGAGCCATACCTATATTAAAAGAAGCAGGACTATCTACTAAGGTTATTAATATGAGGCCATATAAGGATCCGGATGAGTTTATCAAGGCTTTAGGAACTGAAGCATTTCAGGAGCGTATAGATAAAGCAGAAAACAGCTTTATGTATGAAATCGGTATTATAGAGAAGAATTATAAAAGAAGTGACCCGGAGAGTGAGACAGCATTTGAAAGAGAAGTTGCTAATAAGCTTGTACAGTTTAATGAGAAGCTTGAAAGAGATAACTATATGAAAGCTGTCTGTCGTCAGTTTATGATACCAGAGGATGGTATGCGTGAAATGGTTATAAGGATAGGAAGCCAGGGCGGAATAATACCAAGACAGACACAGCCTGTCAGGCGGATGGAACCGGCAAGAAAGAAAAAGGAAGATGGAATAAGACAGGCAGAGAAGATTCTGCTTACGTGGATGATTGAGGATGGTGATATATATGATAAAGTCAGTGAGTATATACAACCAGATGATTTTATAGATCCATTGTTTAAAGATGTTGCATCAAAGGTATATGAACAGTATGAAACAGGAAGTGTTAATCCGGCGGCTATTATTGGCTCATATAGCGATGGTGATATGCATAGTGAGATAGCGGCAATGTTCAGCGCAGAATTAAGCGAGTCGCTTAGTAAGTCAGAAAGAGAAAAAACACTTAATGATACAGTGCTAAGGGTTAAGAAGAGCAGCCTTGATTATAAGCTTGAACATGCAGCAGATGCAAAGACTATGCAGGATATCATAGGCAGACAGATGAAGTTAAATAATATTCACATTAGTTTATAATACATGCGAAAGGTGGACCATTGTAATGGCAGTAAAGAAGGAAAACTTAAACGAGGAAGAATTAAAGGAAACTAAGAAGACAACTAAAAAGAAAGCTGATGAAGCTGTGGCAGCAAAGAAACCTAAGAAGTCAAAGAAGGAGGAAGCTGCACAGCCAGAGCTTTCAGAAGAAGAACAGGCAAGAATTATACAGGAAAAATTCATGGAAAAGTGCAGGGGGATTCTTGCTATAGCCAGAAAGAAAAAGAATGTCCTTGATTATAAGGAGATTATGGATTATTTCCAGGATACAGATTTTGAAGCTGATAAGATGGAAAAGGTATTCGAGTTTCTTGAAGGCTGCAATATAGATGTCAAGATGAATGATGATGATGGAGATGTAGAAGATGATATTATTCTTTCGGATGAGGATGATATCGATATAGAAAAGATAGATCTTTCTGTACCAGATGGAATCGGACTTGAAGATCCCGTAAGAATGTATCTGAAGGAAATAGGTAAGGTGCCTCTTCTTAGTGCAGAAGAAGAAATAGAATATGCACAGAGAATGGAAGAGGGTGACGAGGAAGCCAAGAAGAGACTAGCGGAAGCCAACTTACGTCTTGTTGTAAGTATTGCAAAGCGTTATGTCGGAAGAGGCATGCAGTTCCTTGATCTTATCCAGGAGGGTAACTTAGGTCTTATCAAAGCTGTTGAAAAGTTTGATTATCGTAAAGGATATAAGTTCTCAACATATGCAACATGGTGGATAAGACAGGCTATTACAAGAGCTATAGCTGATCAGGCACGTACTATACGTATACCTGTTCATATGGTAGAAACTATCAACAAGCTTGTAAGAGTACAAAGACAGCTTTTACAGGAGTTAGGAAGAGAACCATCTCCAGAAGAAATAGCAGAGACTATGGATATTCCGGTTGAAAGAGTTAGAGAAATCCAGAAGATATCACAGGAGCCCGTATCGCTTGAAACACCTATAGGTGAAGAGGAAGACAGCCATCTTGGTGACTTTATACAGGATGATAATGTTCCGGTTCCAGCAGAAGCCGCAGCTTCAACACTTCTTAAGGAACAGCTTGTAGAGGTGCTTGGAACACTTACAGACAGAGAACAGAAGGTATTAAGACTTCGTTTTGGCATGGACGATGGAAGAGCAAGAACTCTTGAAGAAGTTGGTAAGGAATTCAATGTTACAAGAGAGCGTATAAGACAGATTGAAGCTAAGGCATTAAGAAAGTTAAGACACCCAAGCAGAAGCCGCAAGCTTAAGGATTATCTTGACTAATCAATGTCCAGAAATATATTTAAGGATAGAATTCAATAATAAAAACATGAATATAGATTTCTATTTATGATTATGTCGGGATAAAGGATGATTTATATAGTATAATAAATCAACAGGAAAAATGTATGAACAATATTATTAATATATCAGAAAGACTGAAATGTGTTGCAAGTCTTGTTAATAAAGGTGCAAGGGTGGCTGACATTGGCACGGATCACGCATATCTTCCTATATATCTTGTTCAGAACGGGATAAGTAATAAAGTATATGCGTGTGATGTAAGAAAAGAACCATTAAGGCGTGCAAAGCTTCACATTGATGAATATGGTCTTTCAGATAAGATAACTACAAAGCTTTGTGATGGGCTCAAAGGGATTAATAAAGGTGATGTTGATACAGTAACGATATGTGGCATGGGTGGAAAGCTCATGAAGAATATATTAAAAGCAGGTATAGACAAGCTGGGGGATAATACACAGCTTGTCTTATCTGCACAGTCAGAACTAAAGGATTTTAGAAAATACCTTCTGGAAACAGGCATATATATTAAGTCAGAACATATGCTTTTAGAAGATGGAAAATATTATTTTATATTTGACTGTGTATACAACACACAAGATGAATATTATCTAAATGTAACTAATATTCAACAAAATAACATTTATGAAAATGTAGCTTCTGCAGGTGATATTCATAACAATAATATTTATAACAATGATAGTCATAAGGAAGATTATGACAAGGAAGATAATGATAAGAAAAATAATGATAAGAAAAAGATAACAGCCTACGCAGAGGAAGAATTAAGATATGGAAGATATCTTTTGGATAATAAGTCAGAGGTGCTTTATGAATATCTTAATAAGGAACTGACAAGCTGTAACAATATTAGAAATAGTCTTATTAATAACAAGGAACAGTCAATATCGATAAAGAGCAGAATACATGCTATAGATGATGATATTGCTGTTATTAACAAGGCTTTAGGAAGATGGAAGGAGTAATAATAATGCTTTTATCGCAGATGGCAGCAGATGCTGCAAAGGATTACAAGTATGATATTATTCTTGCCAATGTAAATGGCAGGCTTACAGAGATATCAGATATGGATATAACTGATGAAAAAGTGGAATTCATTACAGTAGGAAAGGCAGTGGGAAATGAGGCATATAAAAGAAGTGTTCTTCTTTTAATGCTAAATGCAATACATAAGCTTGATACAGATAATAGAATTAAGAGAGTTACTGTTGAGTTCTCGCTTAGTAAAGGTCTTTATTGTGATATAAAAGGAGATTTTGTAATCACACAAGAATTTCTTAATGATGTGAAAGAACTTATGAGAGCCGATGTTAAGAAAAATCTGCCTATTAAGAAGCAGGGAATGAAGACATCAGAGGCTATTAAGCTGTTCAAGAAGTTCGGAATGGAAGATAAGACACAGTTATTCAAATATAGAATTAGTTCTTATGTTAATGTATACAGCATAGAGGGTTATTACGATTACTTCTATGGTTATATGGCAGCTAATACAGGAATATTAAAGACATTTGACATATTCCAGTATGACAAGGGGTTTGTTCTCCAGTTACCAACTAAAGAGAATCCTGAAATAGTGCCGGAATTTGCACCACAGGCTAAGCTTTTTAATGTACTTATGGAAAGAAGCGAGTGGGCAGATATGCTTGGTGTTGATACAGTTGCATCATTGAATAAGCATATAATAAGCGGGGATATTAATTCACTTATTCTTGTTCAGGAAGCATTACAGGAGCAGAAGATTGTTGAGATTGTTAATCAGATAAAAGAAAGGGAAGGCGTTAAATTTATTATGATAGCCGGACCATCATCATCTGGCAAGACAACATTTTCACACAGATTGTCAATACAGCTTCGTGCAAGTGGATTTAAGCCACACGCAATTGGTGTTGATAATTATTTCGTTGAGAGGGAGCAGACACCTGTTGATGAAAATGGAGAGTACAATTTTGAGGATATTCATGCGATAGACATAAAGCTTTTTAATGACCATATGAATGCATTACTAAGGGGAGAAAAGGTTGAGATACCTCAGTTTAATTTCCTTACAGGTAAAAAAGAGTATAATGGTGAATATATACAGCTTGGCGATGAAGATATTCTTGTGATTGAAGGCATACATTGCCTTAATGATGAGTTATCTTACGCACTTCCAGTTGAAAGTAAGTTTAAAATCTATATAAGTGCACTTACACAGCTTAATGTTGACGAGCATAACAGAGTGGCAACGACTGACGGTCGTCTTGTAAGACGTATGGCGAGGGATTACAGGACGAGAGGTGCATCTGCTAAAAAAACACTTTCTATGTGGGAGTCAGTAAGAAAAGGTGAGGAAAAGAATATCTTTCCTTATCAGGAGGAAGCTGATGTTATGTTTAACTCAGCACTTGCGTATGAGCTGTGTGTTTTAAAGCCGATAGTAGAGCCGCTGCTATTCTCAATAACAGAGGATGACCCGGAATATCAGGAGGCAAAGAGACTGTTAAAGTTCTTAGCGTACTTCCTTCCTTGTCAGTCAGGCAATGTTCCAATCAATTCTATAATGAGAGAGTTTATTGGTGGAGGGTGCTTCAGGGTATAATAAAAAATAAGTGCTTAAGTTGTTAGTGGTAGAATACTCGGTCACAACCGACTCGGTTGTGACCGAGTATTTTCTTTACGTTATTAGAATATAACAGATTTTATGTGCCAGTCTTATAAAAGTTTATTTTCTGAATGAATTCTTATATTCCCTTGACATCTCAAAAAGTTCATTAACATATCCTGGGGTTTTATTATCAATATTTTTCTTGATTTCACTTAATATGTCTATATAGTCGCCAAGCAGTACGCTTATATCTTGTGAGTTAGAAGCACATATCTGGTCCCACATTTCAGGAGATGAAGCAGCTACCCTTGTCATATCGCGAAAGCTTCCAGCTGCTAACTGCTGCATATGCCTGTCGTCATCGTCCTGTTCAGATACGAGCTTTACAAGTGCTGTTGATATAAGATGTGGAAGGTGGCTTATGGCAGCTACACTTTTATCGTGGATTGTATAGTCCATGATAATCGGATTAGCCTTCATATCACACACAAGTGCTTTGAAGCGTTCAAGCTGTTCTTTAGTAGTTTTTGATGTTGGTGTGATAACATAGCGGGCATTTTTCATTATTGCGGAAGATGAGTTGGAATAACCTGTGAGCTCTGAACCGGCCATAGGATGACCACCAATAAATACATCTTCCATATCAAGCTCTTTAACAGTGTTATGTATTGAAGTTTTGACACTTCCGACATCCGTTATAATACAACTTTTTTTCACAATGCTTTTTAACTGTTTAAGATAATCATTCATAGTTATAACAGGCGTACATAGTATTATAAAATCACAATCAGATAATCTGTTATCAACAGAGTCAAGAACTTCATCTACAACTCCATCTTTTTTAGCTTCATATACAGGTTCAAGCCTTCTGCTTGTAGCTATAATAGTATAATTGCTGCCTGATTCCTTAAGTGAATGTGCTATAGAGCCTGCAATAAGACCGAAGCCTATAAAACCAACTTTGCAATCCATAATATATTTAACCTCGTTTCTTTGTTTCGTTTAATTCAGTAAAATAAATGTTTTGAAATATTTTTAATGAGTTTAACACTTTAAAGCGGTAATGTAAAGGGATACGACTTATAAAATACTTTATTTTATAGATGTCAATATATTGTGTGATATATAAAATATTCTATTTGTTGACAATATGTTGCTACTGTGTTATAAATATATTATCAATATGCATAACGATAATAATTTAGAAGGAGAACAGCATATATGCGATAGTATAATAAGTGAGCGATTCATTAAATAAAGACACGAATACTGACAGTTATAGAACAGCTAACGACAATTCTTATGCTTATGATTTCTTATCGGCAGTCCACAATAATCCCAATCTTGCATTACAGTATGATAAATTTAAAAGAAGCAGCTTTTTTAATAAGGTTTGGGCTGATAGGTTTAATGATTATATCAGCAAAAAAAAGACGCTTCCATTGTTGTATGATCCATTTTTTAAAAAGCTTTTCAATGGAGATGAACACAGAGAGAGACTATCAAGACTTGTAAGCAGCATCATAGGACAAAAAGTTACGGTTATTGATATACTACCATCTGAAAGTTCATGTTTTGAAGATTCATTTATAATAATGGATATGATAGTACGGCTGTCGGATGGAAGTATTGCCAATATTGAAGTTCAGAAAATAGCAGCATTATTTCCAGGGGAAAGACTTAGCTGCTACTCGGCAGATGCAATTATGAGACAATATCACAGACTATCATCTTCATCAGCGTTAGCACAATATAATAGTAGTATACATGATAATACAATGAATGAGAATGTTCAGACGATAGAACATAAGACATTTTCTTATAAGGATATGAAAAATGTACATACTATTGTATTGTTTGAAAACAGCAATTCTAATCTTATAAGTCCAATAGATTCCAGGTTATATTTTCATGTTGGAACAACACGTTTCAATACTCAGATAGATTTCCCATTATTACAGCACTTTCATATGATTAGTCTTGACACATTTAGAAAATACAGATATTCTGATATTATAAAGGGAAACGTTAATATTACGGAATACGATTATGATGAAAGCATGTATGGTACACCATTGACTTCTGATATGCTTCGTGATAGACTGGCATATCTTTCACTTTTTGTGACAGAATCAGTGGAGGATGCATTAGCTATCCAGAAAGTATTTCCAGAATTATCGCAGATATTTGATGAGATGAACGAATATCTTGCAAAACCAGAGGAGGTGCTAAGTATGTTTTCAGAGGCATTGAGAATACTTAATCACAATACGGCAGTACTTATGGTGGATGAATATAGAAAAAAATATCAGGAGATGGAAAATAATCTGAAGAAGGAAATCCAGGAAAAACAAAAGATACTAGACAGCCAGAAGGAGCAGTTAGATAGCCAGAAGGAACAATTAGACAGCCAGAAGGAACAGTTAGACAGTCAGAAGGAACAGTTAGACAGTCAGAAGGAACAGTTAGACAGTCAGAAGAAACAACTAGATATCCAGAAGGAGCAGTTTAGTATAAAAAAGGAACAATATGAAGAACAACATTCAAAAGATTTAGAAAGAATAGCTGAGCTTGAAGCAATGCTAAAGGAAAAGTAAAGAAATAGATTAAGCTCAAGCAATGTATTGCTTTAATAAAGGTGAGATACAGATTAAAGCTGAGAATTAAGTAAGCGGATAGATATGTACAGTAAATGATGGCTTTACATACTATCCGCTTATATTGTGTAGGATTGTGGCATAATTATATGTAGTTAAGTTTGGCAGGTGTTAAATAAAGTGGTCGGTTATTGACAAATCCTTTCATTGTGATAATATTTGAAAGTGAGTAAATATGTGATTGAAAGCACCGGAAGAGCATAGCCGGTGCAGGAATGAGGTTTTAAGATGGCTAATACAACAACTTATAATCCCAAGTCTATCGAGCCAAAGTGGCAGAAGTATTGGGCAGAACATGAAACATTTAAAACAGATGTATGGGACTTTTCAAAGCCAAAGTACTATGCGCTTGATATGTTCCCTTATCCATCAGGAGTAGGTCTTCATGCAGGTCATCCAGAGGGATATACAGCTACAGATATCACTTCACGTATGAAGAGAATGCAGGGATATAATGTACTTCATCCAATGGGATATGATTCATTTGGACTTCCAGCTGAACAGTATGCTGTTAAGACAGGTAACAATCCTAACGGATTTACACAAAAAAATATAGAAACATTCACTAAGCAGCTTAAGGAGCTTGGTTTTGATTATGACTGGAGCAAGACTTTAGCAACAAGTGATCCTAAGTTCTACAAATGGACACAGTGGATATTCAAGCAGTTATACCTTGACGGCTATGCTAAATATATAGATATGCCAGTTAACTGGTGTGAGGAACTTGGTACAGTTCTTTCTAATGATGAAGTTATTGACGGTAAGTCAGAGCGTGGCGGATACCCTGTTGTAAGAAAGAATATGAAGCAGTGGGTTATCGATCAGGTAGCATTTGCAGATAAGTTACTTGAAGGACTTGAACATATTGACTGGCCAGAATCAACTAAGGAAATGCAGAGACACTGGATAGGCAAGTCAGAAGGTGTAGAGGTTGACTTTAAGATTGATGGTGGTGGAGATTTCTCTATCTTTACTACTTGTATTGAAACTATATATGGTATTACATTTATGGTACTTGCACCAGATGGAGATATCGTTAAGGAGCTTATGCCAAGAATTCAGAACAAGGAAGAGGTAGAAGCTTATATAGCAGAGACAATCAAGAAGAATGATATGGATAGAACAGAGCTTAACAAGACTAAGTCAGGTTGCGTTCTTGAAGGAATATATGCAATTAACCCGGTAAATGGCAAGAAAGTTCCTATATACATAGGTGATTTCGTTCTTGCCAACTATGGTACTGGTGCTGTTATGGCAGTTCCAAGCCACGACCAGAGAGATTTTGAGTACTCAGAGGCACACAATATTCCTAGAATACAGGTTATTGATGGCGCTGATGTATCAGAAAAGGCTTTTGAGAAGTACGATTATCTTGGCAAGGGCTGCAAGCTTATCAATTCAGAGGAATTCACAGGTCTTACAGTAGAAGAGGCTAAGGAAGCTATTACCCAGAAGCTTGAAAAGATGGGAGTAGCAAGAAGAAAGGCTAACTATCACTTCAGAGAGTGGATATTTGCAAGACAGAGATACTGGGGTGAGCCAGTACCTATCGTATATCTTGAGGATGGACAGATCCATGTCCTTGATGACGACGAACTTCCACTTATCTTACCAGAGCTTGAAGACTACAAAGGTAAGAATGGACAGGCACCGCTTGAAAATGCTACAGAATGGAAGAAGTATGAGCATAACGGACTTAAGGGTAAGAGAGAAACTTCAACAATGCCAGGTTCGGCAGGTTCAAGCTGGTATTATATGAGATATATCGACCCTGATAACGATAAAGAACTCTGTGACCCGGAACTTCTTAAACACTGGCTTCCAGTTGACCTTTATATCGGTGGACCAGAGCATGCAGTTGGACATCTTATGTATTCAAGAATCTGGAACAGATATCTTTATGACAAGGGTATTTCACCAGTTGCTGAGCCATTCCAGAAGTTAGTCCACCAGGGTATGATTCTTGGTTCTAATGGTATCAAGATGGGTAAGAGATTCCCAGAATACGTTATCAACCCAAGTGATATCATAAGAGAATATGGTGCTGATACTTTAAGACTTTACGAAATGTTTATGGGACCTCTTGAAGCTTCTAAGCCATGGAGCCAGCAGGGTGTTGAAGGTGCAAGAAGATTTATCGGTAAGGTATGGAATTTCTTTACAACTGAGGGTAACGTTGTTGATGAGGATGTTAAAGAGCTTGAAAAGGTATATAACCAGACAGTTAAGAAGGTTACAGATGACTTTGAAAAACTTGGCTTTAACACAGCTATCAGCCAGATGATGATATTTATGAATGCTGCAACTAAGCTTGGCAGATGCTCAAAGGAATATGCTGAAGGATTCATAAAGATGTTCTCATGTATATGTCCACACGCTGGTGAAGAAATGTGGAGTGTATTAGGACATGATGATACTATAGCATATGAAAGCTGGCCAGCATACGATGAAGAGGCCTGCAAGGAGGATACTGTAGAGATAGGCGTGCAGGTTAATGGTAAGGTTAAGGGAACTATTTCTATTGCAGTTGATGAAGCTAAGGAATCAGTTCTTGAAAAGGCTAAGAAAGCAGTAGAAGGCAAGATTACAGGTAACATAATTAAGGAAATCTATGTACCTGGTAAGATTGTTAATATTGTGGCAAAATAAATTGTATTAAACATAGTTGATTTATTACTGAATTATATTTTAAGGCATATGGGAAATTTTGATATATATTCTTCTTACTGGACAGACCAGTAAGGAGGATACATATCATTTCCCATATGCTTTTTTTAATGTTGAATTATGTCGTATTAAAATGTTAATTGTACCTTTTTGTATGTAAGTTATACCCTATATAAAACAAATGCTGATAATAGTGGTAAATTAATCAAAGAAGAAATCGTAGAGATATGTTTCTATCATATTATGAAAGGAGAAGTTATATGGAAGCAAAAATCAATAAACAAGTTGCAAGCATTGCAAAGAAAATTCGGTGGATGAATATGGAGAAATTAATACATATGCAGAGATATTATAAGACAATTGCTATTATGCTTATATGTTCGTTATTATTAACAGGGTGTACTACTAGAAATAGCGGACAAGAAGATGATACCGAAGTTAAGACCAGCTATGAATTTAATGCTGATAAGTCGCAGGTATCAGAAAAGTCAAGGAGTGCATATAGTGAAAACGGATATTATTATTTAATGAATGGAATTTTATGGTTTTATGATATTAATAATAATATTGCAACAGTGGTTTGCAGTAATGCTAATTGTGAACATAAAGATGAAAACTGTAATGCATATTTGCTGGATGAACATAATTATGATCCATTAGATCTTGCAGGAGTAACTGTTAAGGGGCTAGGCAATCAATTATGGTATATTGATGGATATATATACATTATTGAACGTGATGAAAGTGGAGATTATCTTGTTCAGTATGATCAGGCTTTTTTTAATCGTAAAAAAATATGCAAGATTACTGAGGATGGGGAAGTACTTGGCATGCCAAGTGTGAATGCGGAAGGAACAATGGCAATATATGATGGGTATTTATACTATTTCTCGGTAAAGCCTGTAAATGCGAATGAATTAGCAGATAATGATTATCATACGACAGTTTATTGTAAAAGAATTTCAATTGATGGGAAGTCTGCTTCAGAAACTTTAGGTTCATTTCAATTTGCGATGGATTATGATCTTTTTGGTTCAGGTTCGGGCGGAAAAGTATGTGTTAGTGAAAATAGAATATTTTATGTTGCTGGATATATAAGCAGATGGGTGTCAAAACAGAAAATTCTTAAATATAAAGTGTATGAATATAATCTGGAAACTCACGAATTTGTAACATTGGTAGATAATACATCTAATGAAAATGTTGATTTGCTTGGTAAAGCGACAGGAGAAGCAAGGCCTGTACAAAGTGGTATATGCTGTGCATATGGAGATTCCCTGTATATTGTTGGAAATGGTGGAACTGAAATTTATCGTATAAATGAGAGTGGAATTACAAGCATATATAGTGAACCATCGTGTAAATCAATTTACTCACTTGTCGCATATGATGGCTATATTTATTGTATGGAATCATTTGAAGGATCTATCAGATTAGTCAGAATGAATATGGAAGGGAAAATAAGTGGTCAGCATATATTTGATTGTGGTGATATGCAAAATCCTACAAGCTTAGTTATATATGGAGTAGACCAATATAATGTTCTTCTTAGAATTAGAGAACAGGATGTCGAAGGATTTGTTGATAAAAACGTAAAACCTATACACGGAAATGGAGACATTGCTACATATGCAGTTTTATGTATGGCACTTAATGATGATTTGAATGGAAATATTCAAGTGATTAGCAGTTATGGTAATTAGTTTCAAGGCGGGTGCTATTTATGTATCCGCCTTAAGCTTAAATAAGAGGGGGTATATATGGAGTTATTAAGAGTATTTAATAAGAAACGATTATGTATTTTTGGATTAATGATTATATTAAATGCGATATTATTCATTATGGGAAACAAAATTAGTGAACAGGAGATTATTTATAGGAATCTGGTTAATAGCTATAATGACAATATAAGCATTACAGAGATGTCTAAAAATTATTTACAAGAAAATCCACAAGTCAGTGATGAAGATTTTAAAGAGGCAAGAAAAATATTTTTAGAACGTCTTGATTATGTGAAGAATTATAAGGAGAGAACACAAAACAGTATAGATAAAATAAAAGATGTTCAAAAAAGTTCATTATTTTCTCAAAAAAACAGCAGGTCATATCTGGAATTAATAAAGTCAAAAAATGATTTGATAAAAGCATTGGGATATGAAGTGAAATTAGATAATGATTTATGGCTTATGAAGATTAAAGACTATAAATATATTTATTGGTTTACAGGTATCGGTTGTTTAGTTGTTATATTCAGCTTTTTTAATGAAAAAGAAAATGGTGGGATGATAATTTATGCTTCCAGAAATGGAAGATTGAAGTTATTGATAAAGAGAATATTTATATTGCTGCTGTTTATATTTACATTTGTAATTGTTAATTATGGTGTTATATCAAGTATAGCATTGTTTAGATATGGTGGTATAGAAAATGTATTTAATAGCGCGGCATCATCTTTGGAGTTACAGTTATGTTCATATGGCACAAATAGAATGTTGTATTTGTTGATTGTGTGTATTCAGAATACAGTTGCTTTTTTTGCTTGGGCTGTTATGATGTGGGGCATATTAAACCTGTTTAAAAATAAGAATGTTGGAATAGTGGCTGTTATTATAATTAACCTCATTGAAATGTTATTATATAGATTAATTGATGTTAAAAGTATTTATAGATTTCTTAGATATTTTAATTTGTATAATATATTTGAGGGGAATAATATATGGTTTAAGAATGATAACTGGGGATATAATTCATTTATTATGGATTCAAAGGAATCACAATATATAATAAGCGGTATTATTATATTTGCAGGCTGCATTTTATTAATATATACATATATTAAAAAACATCCTTGTGATTCTACAGGTATTATAGAGAAGGTAGTGGAGAAGCTGATGTGTCGTATAAGGTATATAGAATCAAAGCTGCCGGTTTTTTATTTTGAATTAAAGAAAGTTATATTATATCAGAAAACTATAATTGTTATGGTTTTCATAGCAATAATACTTTTAAATATTAATTATGGAACAAGACTTAAATATGACATAAAGAATAGTGCGATGTATTCATTTTGTGAAGAACATAAAATGGATTCAACAGACGAGCTTAAGAATTGTAAAGAACAGTTAAAAATAGAAAATACTGATACAGATAGTTCGGATTTTAATAAAAAGTTTAACGAGGAATTAACACAAGAAAAAATAAATTATTTGCAGTACATAATTGATAAAAAGGAAAATGGTTTTAATGTATCGACGGTAAGCCAGTATAAGTATGAAAGTCCATTTTTTAAAAGACAGTTCTTTAATCAGGAAATAATAGCATTATTATTGACTGTTTTAGGATTATATCTTAATGCGGGTCTGATTTCATTTGAAAAAAAGAATAATATGATTATGAATATAAGAGCCTGTAAGGAAAGAAAAAGGTGGCTTATAAAAAAGGCTGTAATTAATTGTGTAATACTTTCTGGTATCGTGTGTCTGGTATATATCTGCTATTATAATAAATTATTTAATATATATGAGATAAATGACTTAAGTGTAGGAATACATAGTATACAGGCATTTTCAGATTATCCATTTAATGTTTCGATATTGGGAGTGGTTGTGCTGGATATTTTATATAAAATTGTATTAATTAATTCAGTAGCAGTTTTTAGTTATGTAACAACAGGATTGTTTAGTTATCAGGTGAGTTTTTTAGTCAGCCTGATTGTTCTTATTCCATCAATATTGGATTTAATAGGCATAAAATTATTTTCGTATTTATCAGTTATTAAGCTTATTTCATTTTTTTATTATTGGAAAGCTTCATACACTGTTGTAATGTTTGGTGGAGTATTAACATTGATGATAATTGCTATAATGGTTATTGTTTATGTATTAGGAGGGGAATATGGAATTAATTCTAAATAATTTAAGAAAAACATATGGAACAGTACAGGCACTTAAAGGGATTAGTTATACCTTTAAGCCAGGCATATATGGAATATTGGGGGCTAATGGAGCAGGTAAGTCTACGATGATAAATCTGATTACGGATAATGTGTCAAGAGATAAGAAAAATGGTGGAAGTATTTTATATAATGAGTGCGACGGCTTTGAAAAACAAGGAGAAAGTGTACAAGGGACAGATATTCTTAAATTAGGTAAAAGTTTTAGAGCAATTGTAGGATATATGCCACAGCAACAGGGGTTTTATGAAGATTTTTCCCCAAGAGCATTTCTTAAGTATATGGCAGAGATTAAAGGAATAAAGAAAATAAACACGATTGATGAAAATGGAAATGCTGTAATTAAAACAGTTAAGCAGCAGATAGATGAACTTATTGAAATAGTTAATTTAGCCAATGTGGCAGATAAGAAAATAGGCGGCTTTTCTGGTGGTATGAAACAAAGGGTACTTCTTGCACAGGCACTTCTGGGTGATCCAAAGATACTTATACTTGATGAACCAACAGCAGGGCTTGACCCTAAGGAAAGGATAAATATTAGAAATTACATAGCAGAGTTAAGTAAGGATAAAATTATACTTTTTGCAACACACGTCGTAAGTGATATAGAATGTATTGCAGATTGTGTATTGCTGCTAAAAAAGGGTGAGATAATTGCGCAGGGCACACCAATTGAACTTATAGAAGCAATGTCAGGAAAGGTTGGAGAGATAAAATGCTGTATTGATGAAGTTGAAATGCTTCAAAATAAATATAAGATAGGCAATATAAGGCAAAGAAAAGAGGGGCTTGCTCTTAGAATAGTGGGTGATGAATTACCAGAGGAAGCAGTTATTACAGACAGTGATATTGATTTAGAAGATGTATATTTATACTATTTTGAGTAGGGTGAGGTGAGTGAATATAAATATCAATAAATTTATTGAAAATAATACACACATTGATAAAGATGAAAAAGCAATAGTAAAATTTGGAATAGATATGATGATATCAACAATTATGGCATTTATAACAGCTATTATAATATCAGCCGTTCTAGGAATGTTAAAAGAAGGTATTATATTTCTAATTTCAATTATTGTGTTGAGACAATATGCTGGAGGTTATCATACGAATAGTCAGAGGTCGTGTGTAGTTTTATCGTGTGTAATATACTCAGCAGGATTAATGGTCATTAAAAGCTATAAAATATATAATGGTGTTCAAATAGCAATTTGTATTGTTTCAGTACTTATAATATATTTTTTAGCACCTGTTGATAATGCTAATAATGAATTAACAAAATCAGAGAGAAAATATCTTCGTAATAAAGTGAGAATTTTTTTGAGTAGTGAAGTAGTAATATTTGTGCTATTATTAATTAAAGCTAATGAATATTGGAGTGGAATAATTGCAATTTCAATGATGATTGTTGCAATTTTAGTATTGGCTGGGTTTATTGAAAATAGGATTAGGGGATAAAAAAGAATGATTTATCAGATAGGCATATGTGATGATGAGAATTCAACGTGTTCAGAATTAGAAAATATTTTAATTGATTATTTTAAGGTATCAGGTCTGAATGTTCAGGTAAATGTATGGAATTGTGCAGAAGATTTTATGAGAGATGTTCCTTTAAAAGTAAAAGTGGATTTATTATTTCTTGATATAGAGTTGCCGAATTATAATGGAATTTATGTAGGAGAATATATACGCAATGATATAAATAATTATGCTATGCACATAATATATGTTTCATCAAAAACTAATTATGCAATGGAATTGTTTAAAATTCATCCATATGATTTTATAATTAAACCTATTGATAAAGAAAAGGTTATTAATAATGTTTCAAAGTTATTGGAATTGGATGAACAAGACAATAATTATTTTGTGTATGAATACAATAGAATAAAAAATAAAATTCATTATGGAGATATTGTGTATTTTGAAAGCGACAGAAAGCATATAAAAATAATATGTAGTGATGGAACAGAGAGAATATTTGTTGGGAAGTTAGTAGAACTTATAGACAAGCTTCCGTTTAATTATGTTATGGTTGCACAGTCGTTCATAATTAATGTAAGGCATATAAGAATGTTTAAAAAGGATTCTTGTATAATGGATAATGGGGATTGTATCAATATTGGAAGAAAATACAAAGATGCTTTTAATATAAAAATGATAGAATATAACAAACGTGGAGGTAATGGATGATGCAATTAGAGGATGTTGTTGTATCTGGAGTTACTGAATTTGTGAGAATATATATTATTTTGGAATATTTTAAAATATTTTTAAATGTACATTCTTTAAGACGAAATATTATAAGTTGTGTTATTACATATATTATTACATTATTAAGTTATCTGGTGTTTCATAATGTTTTGGTTAATTTAATAGTTACAGTTGCAGGAATAATATTTTTATCTGGTAGTTTTAGAGGAAAGTTCCAGAAAAAATTATTATTAAGTATAATGCTTTATGCAATTATGTTTGTAATAGATTTGTTAGCTTCTTTTTTATTATATGAAGCACCGGATTCTAATAATTATGATATTGTCAGTTCATTTATTTCTGTATTGTTTTTTTATATAGTTGTAATAGGCATTAAAAATGCTTTTAAGGGAAAAGGCAGCATTGATTTGTCAGGACAATGGTATTTATTGTTATATTCGGCATTATTAAGTATTGCAGTATTGTATGTTGTATATAAGGATATGGTGGTTTCAAGAATTGCGGTGCTTACAATCAGTATTATTATATTGAGCTTTAATTTGATGTTATATATTTTTTATATGTCTATGCTTGACCGTTTTCTATATGAAAGAGAAAATCTTGAATTAAAACAGCAGATGAATATATACGAGAGTCAGATAAGAAGTGATATTGAAAACAATAGAAAAATCAGGACGATAAAGCATGATATGAAACACCATATAAGAGAAATAAATGATTTGCTTATGAAGGATAAAATTCAGCAGGCAAAAGATTATTTGCATCAGATAAGTGATGAGATTATAAATGCACAAAATATATATAATACAGGTAATGAAGCCTTCGATGGAATTCTAAATTTTTATGCTGAAAAATATATGAATAAGTCCCTTGAACTGGCTGTGTCAGTTGCAATACCAGAAAATCTTGAAATAAACATATATGATGTAAATATTATACTTGGTAATCTGCTTGATAATGCATTGGAAAATGCATTGGATAATTCAAAAGTAAGTATGGATATTAAATATACTGTGGGAATGATACATATTTCTATGTCCAATTTATATGATGGCAGTATAAACAAGATTGATGGACATATCATAAGTAAAAAGGATGATAAGGATAATCATGGCTATGGTCTGGATAGTATAAAAAGAATCGTTGATAAATATGATGGCTCAATGATTAAATCATATAAAAACGGGAAATTTGAAGTTGATATTATTATATATTTGGAATAATGAAAATAAGCAGATAAGTGATATTAAACATTGAATACAGAGTATATCAGACGATAAGCCGAGGGCACTGCCCCTGTGCCACCACCCTCGGCTTATTGTCGTTCGTATGTCATTTTTATAAGAAAGTAATAGAGAATCTACATTTCAAGGTATCCAATATCACCCTTCTGGCGGATTGCTCCCAGGCACAATCTGCTTATATATAAGCTCGCAATCCTGTCTTGTAAACTTTATTCCTGCCTGCTTAGCCTTCTGGCTTAATGCAAATATAAGCGGAACGATTTCTTCTTTATTCTTACCTTTGGAAAGAGTTTTGAATTCATTTAAAAGTAGTTGTTTGCGAAAATCATTTTCTGACATATAAATCTCCATTTCTGATTGAGAATAATAATTACAAATATAAATATGTAATACAGAAGTCATTTATAACAGTTAATTATTATTGGAACTTCCATAATTATTGCCATCATTAAAGTCCAGCTTATCAAGCTGTTTAATATATTCATTGTACATATCCTTCTGCGAAGAATTAAGTATATTATTAATGCTTATATTGTTAAATTCACCAGAGCCAGTGTTATTATTAAAATTATTAAATTCAGAATTATCATTAGAATTATTATTGTTAAATTCATTAGAACTGGCATTGTTAAACATATCCATCATACCAAACATATCAGACATTTTGGAAAAGTTCCGATAAGTGTTTATTAACTGCTCAATGTTGTCGGGGCAGTAAGCCAGAATGGTTTTCATAATAGCTTCATTATTAAGTATATCATTAAGGGAAGTGTTAGCATTTATTCCTGAACTATTACTACATGTTTTAAATGTGTTACAGCTATAGGGAGAGTTGTAGAAGCTTAATGTGTGTTTTAATTCATTTGCCCTTATAAGCATAGAGAGCTTTTTTTGCATACCGTATTCCATAAAAGGAATGAGGGCTTTAAATAATTGAAGGTAGCCGGGTAGTGTAAGAATATCAAATTCAGTAACAGGTAATTGTTTCGCCATTCAATCCTCGATTCCTGCGACAAACGCAATATATAATGTGTGTCTAATAGACTTGTTTTAGTATATTCATAAAATTACCAAGATATGAGGCTGTATCCGTAGAATTTAAAATGACGGAATACAGCCTCATTCTGCAACTGTATATAAAATGTTATGTTTTATAGCAGTTATTAGCAGATATAATCATTGCTGGGGGCATCCGCTATTAGCAGCCACAGCCGTTATTGCATCCGCAGCCACTATTGCATCCACATCCACCAAAGCCTAATGCATTGCCGCAGTCACCGCAGCCTCCACATAAGAGAAGAAGGCAGATAAGCCAGATACAGTTATTGTTTCCACAGCCGCCACATCCACCGCAGCCGTTATTGCATCCGCAGCCATTGTTATCAAAAAGAAGTAAGAGAATAATAAGCCAGATGCAGTTGTTTCCACCACAACCACAATCTCCACATCCGTTGCATCCTCCGCAGTTTGTTGCTGCTAAATCACTCATAAAAAATCCTCCGATTAAAACATTTACAATACAATAATATGAATGCAGGCTTGTTAGTGTTACTTATTTTTTTTGAAATATTGCAATATTTATAAAATTATTATATCATCAAGGGGTATGTGTGTTCAGACTATACAGATACATAGATAGGAGCGTAAGGATATGAAAGTATCAGTTATTATTCCTTCACTGAATCCGGATGACAAGCTGGTTACAGTAGTGGATTCACTTGTAAAGAAGGGATTCAAGGATATAATATTAGTTAATGACGGAAGTGACAAGAGTCATATGTGGCCTTTTGAAAAAGTGGGTACGTATGATGAATGCACAATTCTTACTCATGAAGTTAATAGAGGAAAAGGAAGAGCTTTAAAAACTGCCTTTGAATATTGTATAAAAAACAGGGAAGGTTATATTGGAGTAGTTACAGTAGATGGTGATAACCAGCATCAGGCTGACGATATAATGAACTGTTGTGAAGCTATGGCCTCGCAGGATAAGGTTGTACTTGGAGTAAGAACATTTGATGGAGATGATGTTCCTTTTAAAAGCCGGTTTGGCAATAACCTTACAAGCTTTGTGTTTAAAGCTATATGTGGACTGGCTATATCGGATACACAGACAGGATTAAGAGCCATACCTTATAAGTTTCTACAGACCTTTTGTGATATTGAAGGGGAACGTTTTGAATATGAAACAAGAATGCTTCTGGAGTTTAAGAGGTCATCGATACCTTATATGGAGGTGCCCATTAAGACTGTTTACATAGAAGAAAATGCATCTACGCATTTCAATCCAGTTAAGGATTCAATAAAAATATATAAGGTCATATTCAGATATACTTTTTCGGCAACAGCGTTAAAGTATGTGCTAAGCTCACTTGCATCGTGGGTTATAGATAATTTAATATTTAATTTACTTGATATTTTTCTTGTTATGTTTACAATATCATTAAGGCTGCTGTTCAGCACAGTTGTGGCAAGAATAATATCATCTGTATTTAATTTTACAATGAACAGAAAACATGTATTTAAGTCAGATAAAGATGTTAAGGCAGCAGCAGTAAGATATTATATACTGTGGTTCTGCCAGATGGCAGTATCATATCTTTTCGTCTTTTTGTTTACTAAAATGCTTATGCTTGGTACTACAGCAGTAGGTATAACCAAGATAATTGTAGACGTTGTTTTGTTCGTTGTGAGCTACAATATACAGAAAAGATGGGTATTTAAATAAATTTTATTAGAATGAGGAAAATGATGAAAAAGAATGTATTAAAATGGTTAGGCCGGGTTGGGGCCACTTTGCTTACGACAATAGTGATTCTTGTTGTCGGTCTGTATGGTGTTATGGCTATGCTTGCATGGGGTCCATCAAAGGTTGCAAAGAAACAGTTTATTATGTCACTACAGGAGACAGGAGAGCTTGGTTTTATGGCTAACTGGTTCTGCTCACAGGAAGAAATCGACAAGATAAAAGAAGAGAATTCGGTTAAAGATACAACAGATATAACAGATTCAAGCCTTGTTGTAATAGGCAATTCTGAAACAAGTGATGAAGAGGATCTTTATGTGGTTGATATAAAGGCAGAAGCTTACAGTGGAAAGCTTATGGTTATAAAGGATCCATCAAGACTTTTTGTTGGTACTGTTCCAGAGTTTAAGCTTGAAAAGGGCTGGACAGTTTCAGAGATAGCACAAAGATATGATGCAGTTGCAGGTATCAATGGTGGAGAGTTCGTAGATTCAACACCACAGACAGCGATGCCTATAGGACTTGTTATGGTTGATGGCAATGTCTTAAAAGGAACTGCCGGTGAAATGTATCATGTTACTGGAATAACATTTGATAACAAGCTTGTTATGGGTAATATGACAGCTGCAAAGGCACAGGAGCTTGGAATAAGAGATTGTGTCAATGTAAGCAGTGATATAGGTCCATTTCTGATTATTAATGGAGAAGCTCAGGATGTTGATGGTGTTGGTGGTGGACTGAATCCACGTACAGCTATAGGACAGAGAGCTGATGGTGCCATTCTTCTTCTTGTAGTCGATGGAAGACAAGTTACAAGTCTTGGAGCTTCATTCTCTGATCTCCAGGATATAATGCTTCAATATGGGGCGGTAAATGCATCTGCTATGGATGGAGGAACATCAACACAGATGTATTATAATGGTGAGGTTATCAATAAGCCATATTCGCCAACAGGTCCAAGAACACTTCCAACAGCGTTTTTGATTAAGTAAATGTGATAATGGAATGGAGAATATATGTCAGATATGAATAACAACGTAAAAGATAATAAGAAGAATCTTTTTAAAAGACTTTCTTCATTTAAGAAATTCCTGATAATATATGCATCTGCATTGATAGTTATAATAGCTGCTGCATTAGTGATTTTACATGGTTTTCTTAAGGATTATGAGTCAGGACGTCCGGCTAATACGATGGATACGCTTGTTGCCCATATTGAAAAGGGAAATGTCGGAGAGTGGATTAAGAAAAGTGGATTACTCGGTGAATTTGAAACAGAAAGTATAGTATCAGATTATTTTAGAGATACATTTGAAGGAAAACAGATAAGCTATAAGAAAAAGGCTGGAGAGTATTCAGAAAGCACACCTGTGTATGTTTTGTATGCAGATGATGATAAAATAGCAAGTGTGAGTCTTGATGAAAGCAGGAAAAATGCACATAAGTTCACAGAATGGAAGATTTCTTCCATCAACTTTAATGTTAATGCACAGGACAAGAGCCATGCGGTTAAAGTTACAGTACCAAAGGGAAGTGATGTAGAACTGAATGGTGTAAAGGTATCGTCAGACTATATAACAGGTGAGAGCAGCGTGGATTTGTGTAAGCATGTATCCGACTATGTGGATACACCAGTTAATGATATATATGAAATTACAGGTCTTTTTTCAGCTCCAGACGTTAAAGTGTATTCATCTGGAAAAGAACTTTCTACAGAGCTTGATAAAGAGGGCTATGTTGCATATTATCCTGGTGATGATTCTTTGCTGGAAGAGGAAAAACAGCATATATTGCTTGTTGCTGAGAACTATGGAAAGTATATGATCAACAGAGGCAGCCTTACAACTTTGTCTGGTTATATGATTGGAACTGCTAAAGAATATATGAGTGATATTCCGGCTATAGATGTTTATCTTATAGGAAGGACATTCACATACAATATAACTGATGAAAATATAAGTAATTTCAGAAAATATTCTGATGATTGTTATTCATGCAACGTGGATTACAAGCTTAATGTAAACTGGTCATCGGGAAGTACTACATATGATATTGCATTAACTTACATATTCGTAAAACAGGATGGTAAGTGGATGTTAGCAGACTTTAAGATCAGATAAGAGGATTGTAACAATGTCATCTAAAAATAAACGTAATTTTATTCTGCAGGGTTCCATACTTGCAATGGCTGGAATATTTGTAAGAATAATAGGAATGGTATATAGAATTCCAGTCCTGAATATTATAGGAAGTGAAGGAAATGGAATATACGGAACAGCATTTAATGTATACAATATAATGCTTGTTCTTTCATCATATGGACTTCCTATGGCAGTATCAAAGCTTGTTTCTGCAAGATTTACAAAGAAAAAGTATAAGAGTGCTGCTAAAGTACTCAGATGCTCAGTAATCATAGGAGTTATCATGGGTGGAGCAGCTGCGCTTCTTGTATTTTTTGGAGCTGGCTTTATAGAAAATGTCGTATATGGTGGTGGTATACCTGGACTTGCGATTCCACTAAGAGTACTGGCACCAACTATATTTCTTGTTGCAATATTAGGGGTGCTTAGAGGGTTCTTCCAGGGACAGGGAACTATGATACCAACAGCTGTTTCACAGATTATAGAACAGCTTGTGAATGCTGTGGTTAGTATTGTGGCTGGATATATGCTTATGAAAGCATATGCATCAGCAAGTAATACCGCAGCATATGGAGCAGCAGGAAGTACATTGGGAACTGCTATGGGAGCATTGACGGCTCTTGTTTTTTTTGTATTTCTGTATATGTTGTACCGTACTAAGTTTATGAGGATGGTCGCAAGGGATAATAGTCCTGATTGGAGAGATACTAATCAATATATATATAAGACTATTATTGTAACTATGCTGCCTATTATTCTTAGTCAGACATTTTATCAGATAAGTGCTCTTTTAGATGATGTTTTGTTTAGTAATATAATGGTTGTAAGAGGTGCATCAGCTAATATTACAAGGGATCTTGGTAATTTCAGCTCAAGTTATACACTTCTTATAAGTATACCGCAGGGTATAGCTTCGGCACTTTCAGCATCGATGCTTCCAAGTATTGTGGCCTCTTATACAACAGGGGATAAGGGGAGTATATATTCAAAGCTGACAAAGACATTAAAGACTAATATGTTTGTTGCTGTACCTTCATTTATAGGATTATTTACGATTGGTGAGCCGATTATCAGGCTTTTGTTTGCAAGATATGATAGCGTGCAGGGTGGCATGATGTTAAAGCTTGGAGCTGTTGCTATAGTTTTTTATACACTTTCCACAGTCACAAGCTCAGCACTTCAGGCAGTTGATAAAGTGAAATCTCCGATGTATCATTCATTTATATCACTTGTTGTTCATATAGTGCTTGTAGTAGTGTTGTTATTCACAACAGATCTTGGAATATATGCTCTTGTTATAGGTAATGCTTCATTTCCTGTTATTATATTTATATTGAATCTTATAACATTGTACCGGGAAGAGGGTTACAGGCTGCCTGTTATGAAGATATTTGCAAGACCATTTATATGTTCAGCATTTATGGGAGTGTTCACAATATTATCATATAATATGATGTATAATGTTACATCATCAAATGCTATTTCAGTTATTGTTGCACTTGTTGTTGCACTTGTAACATATTTTGGCTTATATGGAATTATACTAAAGAAATTTAGAGGCGTTTTATAGTTATGTGATGTTTATGGTGAAAGAATTTCTGACCATGGCATCGGTTAAAGGATTGGAAAGAGAGGAAAGACATGCAGAATAAATTCACAGACCAGGCAAGAAGAGTTCTTGAACAGGCTGCATTTGCTGCAGAGGTTAATGGACATTGTTATATAGGCTCGGAGCATTTGCTGCTTGGACTTATACAGGTAGAGGACTGCCTGGCAGGTAAGGTTCTTTTAAACAATGATGTTACAGAGAATAAGGTGCTTAATCTTATATATCAGCTTATAGCCCCTGATTGCGCAGTCAGCGTTAAGGAGCCGGCAGTATATACTCCAAGAGTTAAAAAAATTCTTGTAAATGCAGGTAATGAAGCGGCAAGATTCAAGGCAGACAGCATAGGAACTGAGCATATATTGATAGCTATGTTAAAGGAAACCGATAGTGTTGCATCAAGACTTCTTAATACTATGGGTGTATCTGTTAAGAAAATATATACAGAGCTTCTTGAAGGCATGGGAGAGGATGTATCACGTTTACGTGAGGATTTCCAGAATGGACGTATCAGGCAGAAGGATAAAAGGGCAACTGCCATGCTGGATCAGTATAGCAGGGATCTGACAGAGCTTGCAAGACAGAAAAAACTGGATCCTGTTATAGGAAGAGATGCAGAAATCCAGAGAGTTATCCAGATATTATCAAGAAGGACAAAGAATAATCCATGCCTTATAGGCGAACCGGGAGTTGGTAAAACAGCTGTTGTAGAGGGGCTTGCTTTACGTATAGTGGAAGGAGAAGTCCCTGAAACTATCAAGGATAAAAGACTTGTTACACTTGATTTATCAGGCATGGTTGCAGGTTCTAAGTACAGAGGTGAATTCGAGGAAAGGATAAAGAGAGTTATAGCTGAGGTAAGAAATGCTGGCAATGTGATTCTTTTCCTTGATGAGATTCATACAATTATAGGTGCAGGCGGCGCTGAAGGTGCTATAGATGCATCTAATATATTAAAGCCTTCACTTGCAAGAGGAGAACTTCAGCTTATAGGTGCAACAACACTTGAAGAATATAGAAAACACATAGAAAAGGATGCAGCGCTTGAAAGACGATTCCAGCCCGTTAAGGTAGAAGAACCAACAGAAGAAGAGGCTGTTGATATTCTTATGGGACTTAAGAGCAGGTATGAGGAACATCATAGTGTTAAGATAACGGATGAGGCTGTTAAGGCAGCAGTCAGGTTGTCTAAAAGATACATCAATGACAGGTTCCTTCCAGATAAGGCTATTGATCTTATAGATGAGGCATCATCAAGAACAAGGCTTTTAGCATATGCTGTACCAGCAGATATTAAAAAACTTGAAAAACAGATTGAAGAGCTGTCACAGGAAAAGGAAGCTGCGATAAAGAAAGAAAAATATGATGAAGCCTCTGATATAAAGAAACAGCAGACAAGAAAAAAGACAAGGCTTGAAAAGCTTAAGAATAAGTGGAGAGAACAGATGGATACATCTGAGCTTGTTGTTGATGAGGATATTATCGCAAAGACAGTTGCCATGTGGACAAAGATACCTGTCACAAAGATTGCAGAGGCTGAATCAGAGAAGCTTATTAATCTTGAACAGACACTTCATAACAGGGTTATAGGACAGGATGAGGCTGTAAGTGCAGTTGCCAAAGCAATAAGAAGAGGAAGAGTAGGACTTAAGGATCCTAACAGGCCAATAGGGTCATTCCTTTTCTTAGGACCTACAGGTGTTGGTAAGACAGAACTTTCAAAGGCACTTGCTGATGCGATGTTTGGAACAGATAATTCACTAATAAGGGTTGATATGTCTGAATATATGGAAAAGCATACAGTATCTAAGCTTATAGGTTCACCTCCAGGATATGTCGGATATGATGAAGGTGGACAGTTAAGCGAAAAGGTAAGAAGAAATCCGTATTCTGTAGTGCTTTTTGATGAAGTTGAGAAAGCCCATCCGGATGTGTTTAATGTGCTTCTTCAGGTACTTGATGATGGACACATAACAGACTCAACAGGAAGAGTGGTCGATTTTAAGAATACGGTGATTATTATGACATCAAATGCGGGTGCGGAAAACATAGTTGCACCTAAATCTCTTGGTTTTGCTTCATCGTCTACAGATGAACAGATTCACGATGATATGAAGAATAAGGTTATGGATGAGGTCAGGAGAATGTTCAGACCAGAGTTCTTAAACCGAATAGATGACATTATAGTATTCCATATGCTTAAGAAAGAACAGATAGGACAGATAGTTGATATTATGATGAAAACTATCAACGACAGGATTATGGAACAGATGAAGCTTTCTGTAGAACTTGATGATGATGCTAAAGCATATATTGTTGACAAAGGATATGATGCAAAATATGGAGCACGTCCATTAAGAAGAACTATCCAGAATGAGATTGAAGATGAACTTGCAGAAAGAATTCTTGAAGGAAAGATAAAGGCTGGTAACAGAGTATTAGTTACAGTTAAAGATAAGAAGCTTGATTTTGTTTTGAAAAGAGGATATAACAGATAAAAGTTAACAAATAATACTAGTAAAATACTAGCACTTTTATACAATTTGATGTATAATCAGAATATGAATAATTATTATGTTTCTTAAAGTAATCTATTGGTTATATTTGTGATACATAATAAAATCGTAAAAAACGCAGGAGGACAATAATATGCCAGTAATTAATGAGTTGATTCGTTCAGAAAAGGATGGAACTCTTAGCTTTGGTAATTATGAGCTGGATACTAAGTCTAAGTTATCGGATTTCGAACATTGTGGAGATACTTATAAGGTTAAAACATTCAAGGAAATAACTAAGTTAGAGCGCAATGGTTCTTTCGTATATGAGTCAGTACCAGGAACAGCTGTTATGAACTTTAAGGCTACAGATACAGGCTTATCATTCAAAGTAGAAGGCAGTGAAGATGCACAGATTACTGTGGAGCTTGAGGAAGGTGCTTCGTACAATGTAACAATAGATGGTGCATTTGAAGGCAGTATGACTACTAATATGGGTGGTAAGATAGTTCTTTCAGTAAGTCTTGAGGAAGGCAAAGCTGTCGGAGTAGAAGTAGTTAAAGCATAAAGTGTATGATTATTAATACAATATAACAATTAAATTGCTGCGCCGCGCATAAAGTCATAGTCTGACCAATGCTGGTGCAGCATTTTATTTATGTTGCAAGGAGGGAAAAGTGGCAAAAAGTAAAAATACAGCTTTTTTTTGTAGCGAATGTGGGTATGAATCATCTAAATGGTATGGCCAGTGTCCTGCTTGTAAGGCCTGGAATACATTTGTTGAAGAACCTGTAGCAGGTAAGACGGCTGTAAAAGGGTTGTCGGTGGTAAGAAAAGATAGTTTAACTAAAGCAAGCCATCCAGTCAGCCTGAAAGAAATAAGTACAGAAGAAAAAGAGAGAACACTTACAGGGATTAAAGAGCTTGACAGAGTACTTGGTGGTGGTATAGTCCAGGGCTCACTTGTTCTGGTTGGAGGAGATCCCGGGATAGGTAAATCAACATTGCTTCTTCAGATGTGTTATAACATTTCAGATGCGAAAGATAAGGTTTTGTATATATCAGGTGAGGAATCTCTGACACAGATTAAGCTTAGGGCTGAAAGAATAGGTGAATGCAGCGATAATCTGAAAATACTATGCGAAACCAATCTTGATATTATAGAGCAGGTCTTAAAGAAAGAGATGCCTAAGGTTGTTATTATAGATTCCATACAGACTATGTACAGAGAAGAAATATCTGCTGCACCAGGAAGTGTGTCGCAGGTAAGAGAAAGTACATCTATTCTTATGCAGCTGGCAAAAGGGTTGGATATAACCATATTTATTGTAGGACATGTAACTAAGGAAGGTGTAGTTGCAGGACCAAGAGTGCTTGAACATATGGTTGATACAGTGCTTTATTTTGAAGGTGACAGATATGCATCATATAGGATTTTAAGAAGTGTAAAAAACAGATTTGGTTCAACTAATGAGATAGGGGTTTTTGAAATGCGTCAGGATGGTCTTGTCGAAGTGGCTAATCCGTCTGAATATATGCTTAACGGAAGACCGGAGGGAGCCTCAGGTTCAGTTGTTGTGTGTCTTGTTGAAGGAACAAGGCCGCTTATGGTAGAAGTGCAGGCACTTGTATGTGATTCTAATTTTGGCATGCCAAGACGTACAGCAGCAGGCACGGATTATAACAGAGTGAATCTTCTTATGGCTGTTCTTGAAAAAAGAGCAGGAATGAGAATGTCATCAAGTGATGCGTATGTAAATGTTGCGGGTGGTATAAAGGTAACGGAACCGGCTCTAGATCTTGGAATTGTTATAGCACTTGTGAGCAGCTTCAGGAATAAAGAGATTGACAGTAAAACAGTTATATTTGGAGAGGTTGGCTTATCGGGAGAGGTAAGGGCTGTTACCCAGGTACAGCAAAGAGTGAATGAAGCTGTAAAACTTGGCTTTACGACATGTATATTGCCATCAGTCTGCTTGAAAAACATTAAAAATAATGATAAAATTAATCTTATTGGTATACATAACGTAAATGAAGCCATAAACCTGATATAATGAGCGCAAAAGAAAATATAATAATATATATGGAGGAATACCATGGATAATAATAATCTGGTTAATGATTTATCTGGAATACTTGATGGACTTGATTCATCACAGGAACAGCTTGAAAAGGATGCGTTTGATGTTATCAATTCATCTGATACATCGCTTAATCTTGTAAAGGAAAGTATATCGAGTGTTGAAGAAATCCTTAAAATGATAGATGAACTTAATGAAATAGCAGAGGAATCAGCAACAAGAATAAAAGAACTTGAAAAGCTTTCTAAAGACATTGAACAGTTTGCTGGTGTTATATCATCTATATCAAACAGAACCAATATACTATCGCTCAATGCTTCTATTGAGGCAGCAAGAGCAGGTGAACATGGAAGGGGCTTTGCAGTAGTTGCAAGTGAAGTGCGTAATCTTGCAGCGCAGTCAGCTAAGTCATCAAAGGAAATAACTGATACCATAACTATGGTTCAACAGTCTGTAGGAAAAACAGTAGATTCTATGAAAAATATATATGAGAATTCAAACCAGCAGAAAGAAAAAGCGGATGAGATAGGAAATGTTCTCAATAAAGTTGTAGAGGCAGCATATACTGCTAATGAAGTTGCTAGAAATATAGAAAACGAGATTGCATATCAAAGAGAAATTACTGATAAGGCGAAGAATGTACTGATGTAGTATATAATTATATTAGTGATATTGATTGAATATAAGTAAATAAGGCTTTTATATGATGTGTGAAGGGGGATAACCATATGTATCAATGTCCTTGTTGCGGAGGAAGACTGATATTTGATATACCATCGCAGCAGCTGAAATGTGATCACTGTAGTAATAGCTTCAATCCATATGAAATAAGTAAAGAACATGATGCACAGGAAAGCGTTGAGTATGATGTTACTGTATTCAGGTGTCCGCAGTGCGGAGGAGAAATACTTAGTACTGATAATACAGCAGCGAATTTCTGTAGTTTCTGCGGCGCATCGACAATTCTTACCAGCAGGGTCACAAAAGAACTAAAGCCAGGGTATATCATACCATTTTCAAAAACAAAGCAGGACTGCAAGCGTGCATATAAAAGCATGATGCGTTATGCATTATTTGCACCTGGGGAGTTGAAAGACGAGAAGTTTATAGATGGATTCAGAGGGATATATATGCCGTACTGGACATATTATATTGCACAAAAGGGTCCAGTGTGTCTTAAAGGTTCAAAAAGCCACCGCAGTGGCGATTATATATATACAGATCATTATGATATTACTGGTGATGTGGATTGCTATTATAAGGGACTTTCATATGATGCCTCATCATCTTTTGACGATGGTATAAGTGAAATTATAGCACCATATGATGTTAAGAATATGAAAGAATTTACACCATCTTTTTTAAGTGGTTTTTATGCAGATACAGCTGATGTTGCGGCGGATGTATACAGGATGGATGCAGAAGCTATAGCAGTTGATGAAACGTATAAGCATATTAAAAAAACTGCCCATCTGGGTTCTGTAAGCCTTGACAGTTATCAGGGAAATATGGAAAGAAGGCTTGGAACAGAGGTAGTATCTGAAGACAGAGCACTATTCCCAGTGTGGTTTTTATCTTATCGCAATAAAGACAGAGTCGCATATGCAATTATAAATGGACAGACAGGAAAAGCTGTTGCAGATCTGCCAGTATCACTTGTTAAATATTTCATTGGTTCGGCTTTGCTTGCAATTCCGATATTCATATTGCTTAATCTTATGTTCACGATAAGACCGAAAGTAACACTTGTAGTGGCTTCTTTTATAGCCTTGATCACAATCATAATGTATGTGAGTGAATTGAAAAAAATATACATAAAAGACAAGAAACTAGATGATAGGGGAAGAATGTATGCTGGTTCAGGCTTGGAAGAAAATATGTCTTCCATGGATAAGCTAAAAGAAGATCAAAAGCTTGCTGACAGTATAGCTGATGCCGTGGAAGAAGGCAGAAACAGAAAAGATAAGAAAAAAAGTTTATATAAAGAGAAAAGAGAAATTTCATGGACTATGAAGATTGCCATAATTGCTGTTATATTCAGCGGAGTTGTTCCGGTGTTATACACGTTACAGTTTGCAGCAATATTATATGGCGGCAGTACTGTATCTTTGGGTATGGGATTTCCTATATGTGTTACATGTTTTGCAGCAGGCGTTATACTTACTGTTACCAATCATAAGATATTTAAGAATGTATCGGGAAAGAATATATCTGGTAATATAGGCTCGCTTGCGGCTATGCTTATTGCGGCGGTGGTACTCTGGTTTAATCCAGTATCTGATATATATTATTATGCAGCTGTTATTGTGGAATTAATAGCTATAATATATACTGTTACGGATCTTATAAGATACTATAATATGCTTGCAACAAGGAAGCTTCCACAGTTTGATAATTATCGTGGAGGTGATGATAATGCGTGATAAGATATATAAGCATAACAAAATGAGCAGTATAGCAGTATTTTCTGCCATATTTATGATTATTGCTGCGATATTTTTGCTTCTCTCAGTGAAAAATGTAAGAGCAGAGGACGAAAAAGACTATAAGAATGTATATATTAATCCAGATACAGGATATGAAGCTATTATTGAAGATGATGCAGCACTTATGGCAGAGAATGATTATGAAGCACTGCTTGGACTTATGAAGCAGATTACATTATATGGAAATGTGATGCTGAAAACGATAGAAACTAACAATATGTCAACAGAAGGATATATAAGAGCTCTGTATAATGAAAGATTCAAATCTGATAGTGGAACTATACTTGTAATAGATATGGATAATAGAAATATATGGATACATAGTAATGGTAAGATATATAATACTGTGACAAGCTCATATGCAGATACAATAACTGATAATGTATACAGGTATGCATCATCAGGTGATTATTATACATGTGCATATAAAGTTTTTGAGCAGGAGCTCGCTCTGCTTAAAGGGAGTAAAATATCTCAGCCAATGAAGTATATAAGTAACGCACTGCTTGCGATAGTTGCGGCTTTACTTATTAACTATGGTATTGTAAGAATGTATGTCAGAAAAAAAGTGCCATCTATAAAGAAGATTATGAATGTTATATTGGTAAATAAAGCATTTGATAATTGTAAAGTAGTCCATACATACCAGAGCAAGACATATTCTCCTGTTGAATCAGATTCAGACAGTGGTTCATCAGGTGGAAGTTCATCAGGTGGCTCGTCAGGAGGTTCATCAGGTGGAGGCGGTGGTGGTGGACACAGCTTTTAAAAATAAGTTTCCAATACGTTTGTGTGTACACAAATGTATTGGGAACTTTTATTTTTTTATACATGCATAAAATGGTTTATCAGATAAAAATTAGGTGGAAATCAGATGGAAATCAGATGAAAAATCCAAAAAATCGTAAAAAATCCAGAAATGTTAAAATGAATAAAAACCCAGTGTTTATGCGGCTTTAATAGGATATTTTACGGCTGCAAAATAAAAAAAGTCAAAAAAATCGAAAAAAGTTGAAAAAAGTTGTTGACATATGTTGGGTGTGGTGATATTATAATCAAGTCGCCGCGATACGGCAGCGACAAAAACTTAAAGAAACACTGATGAATACAGGGTTCTTTAAGAACTGAACTTTGATAACTGAACAGAAAGACAACCTTGAAAATTCTTTTTAGAATTTCGAGATGAGTACAATGATTCATTAGAATTAAGTATACATCTTTTGTGAACATCATTCAAGCAATTGAATGAATCCTTAAACACAGTATAAGGAAACTATTAAAGCTAGTTAGTTCAAAACTAACCGGATTTAAACTTTTATATGAGAGTTTGATCCTGGCTCAGGATGAACGCTGGCGGCGTGCTTAACACATGCAAGTCGAACGAAGCATTTAGAACAGATTATTTCGGTATGAAGTTCTTTATGACTGAGTGGCGGACGGGTGAGTAACGCGTGGGTAACCTGCCTTGTACTGGGGGATAGCAGCTGGAAACGGCTGGTAATACCGCATAAGCGCACAATGTTGCATGACATGGTGTGAAAAACTCCGGTGGTATAAGATGGACCCGCGTCTGATTAGCTAGTTGGTGAGATAACAGCCCACCAAGGCGACGATCAGTAGCCGACCTGAGAGGGTGACCGGCCACATTGGGACTGAGACACGGCCCAAACTCCTACGGGAGGCAGCAGTGGGGAATATTGCACAATGGGGGAAACCCTGATGCAGCGACGCCGCGTGAGCGAAGAAGTATTTCGGTATGTAAAGCTCTATCAGCAGGGAAGAAAATGACGGTACCTGACTAAGAAGCCCCGGCTAACTACGTGCCAGCAGCCGCGGTAATACGTAGGGGGCAAGCGTTATCCGGATTTACTGGGTGTAAAGGGAGCGTAGACGGTTTTGCAAGTCTGAAGTGAAAGCCCGGGGCTTAACCCCGGGACTGCTTTGGAAACTGTAGGACTAGAGTGCAGGAGAGGTAAGTGGAATTCCTAGTGTAGCGGTGAAATGCGTAGATATTAGGAGGAACACCAGTGGCGAAGGCGGCTTACTGGACTGTAACTGACGTTGAGGCTCGAAAGCGTGGGGAGCAAACAGGATTAGATACCCTGGTAGTCCACGCCGTAAACG
>OGXD01000051.1_pt1 | contig 85880 bp, 87 predicted proteins | sample 1576211 | NCBI WGS metagenome assembly OGXD01 (sample SAMEA3541470, study PRJEB24748) | human gut metagenome | biome: human gut; feature: human-associated habitat; material: faeces | place: China | collected 2012
ACATTCTTTCCATTCTCCAACGCACACTTGGCAACGGGCAGGGGACAATCTGCTGGCCTGGCGGGCAGGATCTGCCGGCGGGCGACAGCAACTGTCGTCGTCGCCTGGCCAGCTGGCTTTTGGATGCCAGCCAGCCGCCGACTCTGCTGCTGCCGGGGCAGGAGAGCGTACGCGGGATCCGCTTCCCGGTGTGGCGCAATGAACACGGCGAACGGGTGGCGGCGGATTGTCCCGGCGCTCGGGAAAGCCAGGTCGAAGTCTGGCCGCTGCCGCTGGATCCCTGGCTGCCGGCCAGCGAAAGGCGGCGCGCGCGCCTGGGACCGGCATCGGAGTCATGCCCGCCGTTACAGACTCAGGATACCGCGCCGCTGGTGCTGTCCGGCATCCGTGATGGGGCGGTGATAAAACGTCTCCCGGGTGAGGCGCGGGTGATGTTGCCGCTACAAACCAGCGGTGGGGAGGGGCGGCGCTGGTGGTTTATTAATGGCGAACCGTTAGAGGCCGCCGGCGCAAGAACCACGCTAATGCTGGATAAACCCGGCGAGTGGCAGTTGGTAGTGATGGATGAAGCGGGTCAGACGGCGGCCGCCAGCTTCACCCTGCAATAACCAGGGTGAATTTGTTGTTGGCGGTTTGTGTTTTCAATACTCATCTTATTTTAACAAAATGTTACCTTCATCCGTAGGCAGGGGCGGGGATGCTCATTATAATGCGCGCCAGGCCATACAATCGTATGTGCAACAACAGAACATTTAATTAGAGGTAATCATGGCTATTGAACGTACTTTTTCCATCATCAAACCAAACGCGGTGGCAAAAAACGTTATTGGCAGCATCTTTTCCCGCTTTGAAGCTGCAGGGTTCAAAATCGTCGGCACCAAAATGCTGCACCTGACCGTTGAACAGGCTCGTGGTTTCTATGCTGAGCACGAAGGTCGCCCGTTCTTCGACGGTCTGGTTGAGTTCATGACCTCCGGCCCGATCGTGGTTTCCGTTCTGGAAGGCGAAAATGCGGTACAGCGTCACCGTGACCTGCTGGGCGCCACCAATCCGGCAAACGCCCTGGCGGGTACCCTGCGCGCTGACTACGCTGACAGCTTCACCGAGAACGGCACCCACGGTTCTGACTCTGTAGAATCCGCTGCCCGCGAAATCGCGTTCTTCTTTGCTGAAGGCGAGGTTTGCCCGCGCACTCGCTAATCTCCTGCGTCTTTCACGCCACAGCATTGTTGGCTTCCTTCGCGCACCCCGGTCACATAGTTATCTATGCTCCCGGGGATTTGCGAACTCGCCGTCTCGCTGTGACCTGAAATACTTTGGAGATACAAACCTCGTCTTTTCGACCGTCGCGGGTCGGCTGCGCGCGTTCACCCCGGTCACATAGTTATCTATGCTCCCGGGGATTAATGAGAGGCTCCTGCCTCTCACCGGAGGCCAGCCTACGGCTGGTCAAATTCGTTCCCGACGAATTTGTCACTTGCTTGCCGCCTTGCGACAATCGAAAAGCCTTAGAGGATTGAGCAGTCAGTTACAGATTTTTTTTCATTGCTTTGTGCAAACGTGGCAATGATGCGCCAGAATTTGTAGAATATAGCGCCCCTGGACGAGCAGTCGCTCTCCGGGGCGTTTCTTTTTCAACCCACCTGGGGCCATAACGTGTAATAACGAGGCCGGAAAATATTATGTCTGAACAAATTGTCACGCCTGATACCGCCGCTCTGACGGTGCCGAACAAAGATGCCAAAATCAACCTGCTGGATTTAAACCGTCAGCAGATGCGCGAGTTTTTCAAAAACATGGGCGAGAAGCCTTTCCGCGCCGATCAGGTGATGAAATGGATGTATCACTACTGCTGCGACGACTTTGATGAGATGACCGACATCAACAAAGTCCTGCGCAGTAAACTGAAAGAAGTGGCGGAGATCCGCGCCCCGGAAGTGGTTGAAGAGCAACGCTCAACCGACGGGACCATTAAATGGGCGATTGCCGTTGGCGATCAGCGCGTCGAGACCGTCTATATCCCGGAAGAAGACCGCGCCACCCTGTGCGTCTCCTCCCAGGTAGGCTGCGCGCTGGAGTGCAAATTCTGCTCCACCGCCCAGCAGGGCTTTAACCGCAACCTGCGGGTATCCGAAATTATCGGCCAGGTCTGGCGCGCGGCGAAGATCGTCGGCGCGGTGAAGACCACCGGCGTGCGTCCCATTACCAACGTAGTAATGATGGGCATGGGCGAGCCGCTGCTGAACCTCAACAACGTCGTTCCGGCGATGGAAATCATGCTCGACGATTTCGGCTTTGGCCTTTCCAAGCGTCGTGTAACCTTGTCTACCTCCGGCGTGGTGCCGGCGCTGGATAAACTCGGCGATATGATCGACGTTGCGCTGGCGATCTCCTTGCACGCGCCGAACGACACCATTCGTGACGAAATCGTCCCGATCAACAAAAAGTACAACATCGAGACGTTCCTCAACTCGGTGCGCGGCTATATTTCGAAGTCCAACGCCAACCAGGGCCGGGTGACCATCGAGTACGTGATGCTGGATCACGTCAACGACGGCACCGAGCACGCCCATGAGCTGGCGGCGCTGCTGAAAGATACGCCGTGCAAGATCAACCTGATCCCATGGAACCCGTTCCCGGGCGCGCCGTATGGCCGCAGCTCCAACAGCCGCATCGACCGTTTCTCCAAAGTCCTGATGGAGTACGGCTTTACGACCATCGTGCGTAAAACGCGCGGCGACGATATCGATGCCGCCTGCGGCCAGCTGGCGGGCGACGTCATTGACCGTACCAAGCGTACGCTGCGTAAGCGGATGCAGGGCGAAGCGATTGACGTAAAAGCGGTCTGACAAATGATGACCCGTGCAGCGCAGGCGGCACGGGTCATATTTATGGCCGATAGCCAGGCGAAATACGCTGATTCGGTTAATAATTACGGTGCGTTTTTGTCGACTTTGAGGCAGTATGTAGCGGCACAACAACCGCTTAGCATTCAATTTTGATTCGTCTCTGTGATCGCGCGGCTGACAGTCCTATACTGTGAGGCTGACGTAGCACAGATGTCTCGCGGCGCCGGCTTTTTCCCGCGCTGAACTTTAAATTTCACGTACCAGTAGTTGTAGCGAATGAATACTGAAGCCACTCAAGATCATCAAGAAGCAAACACCACGGGCGCGCGTCTGCGTCACGCCCGCGAACAACTCGGACTTAGCCAGCAAGCGGTGGCCGAACGCTTATGCCTGAAGGTGTCCACGGTTCGTGATATTGAAGACGATAAGGCCCCCGCCGACCTCGCCTCCACCTTCCTGCGCGGGTACATCCGCTCCTACGCTCGCCTCGTACATATTCCAGAAGACGAGCTGCTGCCGATGATGGCCAAGCAGGCGCCCATCCGCGCGGCGAAAGTCGCGCCAATGCAGAGTTTCTCTTTAGGCAAGCGCCGCAAAAAGCGCGACGGCTGGCTGATGAGCTTCACCTGGCTGGTGCTGTTTGTGGTTATCGGTCTGAGCGGCGCCTGGTGGTGGCAAGACCATAAGGCGCAGCAGGAAGAGATTTCGACCATGGCCGATCAGTCTTCCGCTGAGCTGAACGGCGGCGACGCCAACAGCCAGAACGTGCCGCTGGATACCAGCGCCCCTGCAGCCCCGACCGCCGATAGCGCCGCGAACAGCGCGCCAACCGATACCGCCAGCGCACCGACCACCAGCGCGCCGGCCCAGACGCCAGCGGATAATAACGCTGTCGTGGCGCCTTCCCAGGCCAATGTCGATACCGCGGGGACGACGCCGGCAGCTCCGGCTACCACTCCAGCCTCGCCGTTGCCGACCGATCAGGCGAACGTCACGACTCCGGCGGCGTCGGCGCAGGATCTGGTGATGAACTTTTCCGCCGACTGCTGGCTGGAAGTGAGCGATGCCACCGGTAAAAAACTGTTCAGCGGCCTGCAGCGTAAAGGCGGTAACCTGAACCTGAGCGGTCAGGCGCCGTATAAGCTGAAAATTGGCGCCCCGGCCGCGGTACAGATCCAGTATCTGGGCAAGCCTGTCGATTTAAGTCGTTTTATCAGAACTAACCAGGTTGCGCGTCTGACCCTCAATGCCGAAGCATCACCGGCGCAGTAACAGACGGGTAACGCGGGAGATTTTTCATGCATAACCAGGCTCCGATTCAACGTAGAAAATCTAAACGTATTTACGTTGGTAATGTGCCAATTGGCGATGGGGCTCCCATCGCCGTTCAGTCAATGACCAATACGCGCACCACCGATGTGGCGGCGACCGTAAATCAAATCAAAGCGTTAGAGCGCGTAGGCGCGGACATTGTCCGTGTCTCTGTTCCGACGATGGACGCTGCTGAGGCGTTCAAACTTATCAAACAGCAGGTTAACGTCCCGCTGGTCGCCGATATCCACTTTGACTACCGTATTGCGCTGAAAGTGGCGGAATATGGCGTCGACTGCCTGCGTATCAACCCGGGCAACATCGGCAACGAAGAGCGCATCCGCATGGTTGTAGATTGCGCTCGCGATAAAAACATCCCGATCCGCATCGGCGTCAACGCCGGCTCGCTGGAAAAAGATCTGCAGGAAAAATATGGCGAGCCGACGCCGCAGGCGCTGCTCGAATCCGCCATGCGTCATGTCGATCATCTCGATCGTCTGAACTTCGATCAGTTTAAAGTCAGCGTTAAAGCCTCCGATGTCTTCCTGGCGGTGGAATCCTATCGTCTGCTGGCGAAACAGATCGATCAGCCGCTGCATCTTGGGATCACCGAAGCGGGCGGCGCGCGCAGCGGCGCGGTAAAATCGGCGATCGGTCTGGGACTACTGCTGTCCGAGGGGATCGGCGATACGCTGCGCGTCTCGCTGGCGGCGGATCCGGTGGAAGAGATCAAGGTCGGCTTTGATATCCTCAAATCTCTGCGTATTCGTTCCCGCGGCATTAACTTTATCGCCTGCCCGACCTGTTCACGCCAGGAGTTTGACGTTATCGGTACGGTGAATGCTCTGGAGCAGCGTCTGGAAGATATCATCACCCCGATGGATGTTTCGATCATCGGTTGCGTGGTGAACGGCCCGGGCGAAGCGCTGGTCTCCACCCTTGGCGTCACCGGCGGCAACAAGAAAAGCGGCCTGTATGAAGACGGCGTGCGTAAAGATCGCCTGGACAACAACGACATGATCGACCAGCTGGAAGCGCGGATCCGCGCCAAAGCCTCGATGCTCGATGAAGCCCGTCGGATTGACGTTCAACAGGTTGAAGCAAAATAACGTGTTGGGAAGCGATACGCTTCCCGTGTATGATTGAACCTGCGGGCGCGAGGCGCCGGGGTTCATTTTTGTATATATAAAGAGAATAAACGTGGCAAAGAACATTCAAGCCATCCGTGGCATGAACGATTATCTGCCGGGCGAAACCGCTCTCTGGCAGCGCATTGAAGGCTCACTGAAGCAGGTGCTCGGTAGCTACGGTTACAGCGAAATCCGTTTGCCGATTGTAGAGCAGACCCCGTTATTCAAACGCGCGATCGGCGAAGTGACCGACGTGGTTGAAAAAGAGATGTATACCTTCGAAGACCGCAATGGCGACAGCCTGACGCTGCGTCCGGAAGGGACGGCGGGCTGCGTACGTGCCGGCATCGAACATGGTCTGCTGTACAATCAAGAACAGCGTCTGTGGTACGTCGGGCCAATGTTCCGTCACGAGCGCCCGCAGAAAGGTCGCTACCGCCAGTTCCATCAGATCGGCGCCGAAGTGTTTGGCCTGCAGGGCCCGGACATCGACGCGGAGCTGATTATGCTGACCGCGCGCTGGTGGCGTGAGCTGGGCATCTCCGAGCACGTCAGCCTGGAGCTGAACTCCATCGGTTCGCTGGAAGCACGCGCCAACTACCGCGACGCGCTGGTGGCATACCTGGAGCAGTTTACCGATAAACTGGATGAAGACAGTAAACGCCGGATGTATACCAACCCGCTGCGGGTGCTGGACTCCAAAAACCCGGACGTTCAGGCGCTGCTCAACGACGCGCCGGCGCTCGGCGATTATCTTGACGAAGAGTCGAAAGCCCACTTTGCCGGCCTGTGCGCGCTGCTTGACGATGCCGGGATCCGCTACACCGTCAACCAGCGCCTGGTGCGCGGCCTTGATTACTATAACCGCACCGTGTTCGAGTGGGTGACCACCAGCCTTGGTTCCCAGGGCACCGTCTGCGCCGGCGGTCGTTACGACGGCCTGGTTGAGCAGCTGGGCGGTCGCGCTACCCCGGGCGTGGGTTTTGCCATGGGGCTGGAACGTCTTGTTTTACTGGTCCAGGCAGTGAATCCGGAATTTAAAGCCGATCCTGTTGTCGATATATACCTGGTAGCCTCCGGGACCGATACTCAGTCTGCTGCAATGCGTCTGGCTGAGCAGGTTCGCGATGCGCTGCCCGGCGTGAAGCTGATGACCAACCACGGCGGCGGCAACTTTAAGAAGCAGTTCGCCCGCGCTGACAAGTGGGGGGCGCGCGTCGCGCTGGTGGTCGGTGAATCAGAGATTGCTGACGGAAACGTGGTAGTGAAGGATTTACGCTCAGGTGAGCAAACTACCGTAACGCAGGAGAGCGTTGCCGCGCATTTGCGCACACTTCTGGGTTAATCTCCCGGGAATTATTAGTCAGGAGAAGGACTGCGTGGAAACTTTTAACAACGAGAACGATCAGGTCGATGCGCTGAAGCGTTTCTTTGCCGAAAACGGCAAAGCGCTGGCGGTCGGGGTGATTTTAGGGATTGGCGCGCTGGTTGGCTGGCGCTACTGGACCTCCCATCAGCAGGATACCGCCAGAGACGCGTCGCTGGCTTACGAGAAGGCGACTTCCGCGCTGAAATCGAATACGCCAGAAGTGCTGTCAGGGGCAGAGAAATTCGCGGCTGACAATAAAAATACCTACGGCGCCTTCGCCTCTCTCGAGCTGGCACAGCATTTTGTTGAACAGAACGATCTGCCGAACGCTGAAAAGCAGCTGCAGCAGGGGCTGGCGGCCGCATCTGATGATAATCTGAAATCGGTTATCAGTATGCGTCTGGCCCGCGTTCAGCTGCAAATGAAACAGGCTGATGCGGCGCTGAAAACCCTCGACAGCATCAAAGGTGAGGGCTGGACCGCCATTGTGGCCGATTTGCGCGGCGAAATTCTGTTGAGCAAAGGCGATAAGCAAGGGGCCCGTGCGGCGTGGGAAGCTGGCGTGAAAAGCGATGCTTCTCCTGCGCTCAGCGAAATGATGCGTATGAAAATGAATAATTTGTCCATCTGAGAGGGACTCGATGCAATTGCGTAAATTACTGTTGCCAGGGCTGCTTTCCGTTACCTTGCTGAGCGGGTGTTCGCTGTTTAATAGCGAAGAAGATGTGGTGAAAATGTCACCGCTGCCGACGGTAGAAAACCAGTTTACGCCGTCCACGTCCTGGAGCACCTCGGTTGGCGATGGTATCGGCGAATTTTACTCTAACCTTCATCCGGCCTTTGCCGACGGCGTAGTGTATGCTGCTGACCGTAAAGGCACCGTCAAAGCGCTGAACGCCGACGACGGCAAAGAGGTGTGGTCGGTGAATCTGGCGGAGAAAGATGGTTGGTTCTCGCGCACGCCAGCGCTGCTTTCTGGCGGGGTGACCGTCTCTGGCGGCCATGTTTATATCGGCAGCGAGAAAGCGCAGCTGTATGCGCTGAATACCAGCGATGGTACCGTGGCCTGGCAAACCCGTGTCGCCGGCGAGGCGCTGTCGCGTCCGGTGGTGAGCGATGGCATGGTGCTGGTGCATACCAGCAACGGCCAGCTGCAGGCGCTAAACGAGACCGATGGGGCCGTGAAGTGGACCGTTAACCTCGATATGCCGGCGCTCTCCCTGCGCGGCGAGTCTGCGCCTGCGACCGCCTACGGCGCGGCGATCGTCGGCGGCGACAACGGCCGCGTCAGTGCAGTATTGATGCAGCAGGGGCAGATGATTTGGCAGCAGCGTATTTCTACGGCCACCGGCCCGACGGAAATTGACCGCCTGAACGACGTCGACACGACGCCGATCATCGTTAACGGTGTGGTTTATGCGCTGGCTTATAACGGCAACCTGACCGCGCTGGACCTGCGTAGCGGCCAGATTATGTGGAAACGCGAGCTGGGTTCGGTGAATGATTTCATCGTCGATGGTAACCGTATCTACCTGGTTGACCAGAACGATCGCCTGCTGGCACTGACCACCGACGGCGGTGTAACCCTGTGGACGCAAAGCGATCTGCTGCACCGTTTGCTGACCGCGCCGGTGTTGTATAATGGCAATCTGGTCGTCGGCGATAGCGAAGGCTACATGCACTGGGTTAATCCGGAAGATGGCCATTTTGTGGCGCAGCAGAAAGTGGACAGCTCCGGCTTCCTGACCGACCCGGTGGTTGCCGATGGTCGACTGCTGATCCAGGCGAAAGACGGTACGCTGTACGCGATTACGCGTTAATTACCGCTGTCGTGAGTGATTAAGAAACGGCCCCTGGCAGACAGGGGCCGTTTTGACTTTTTTAAAAACGTCGTTAAGACGATGTTGCTTAGTGATTGTATGAGGCATTTAACATGATACCTGTGGTCGCGCTTGTCGGGCGCCCTAACGTTGGAAAATCCACGCTCTTTAACCGCCTGACGCGCACTCGTGATGCGCTGGTTGCGGATTTCCCGGGGCTGACTCGTGACCGTAAGTACGGTCGGGCCGAAGTCGAAGGCCGCGAATTCATCTGTATCGATACCGGTGGTATTGATGGTACGGAAGAGGGCGTGGAAACCCGGATGGCGGAGCAGTCGCTGCTGGCAATCGAAGAGGCCGATGTGGTGCTGTTTATGGTCGATGCGCGCGCGGGCCTGATGCCGGCGGACATCGCGATCGCTAAACACCTGCGCTCTCGTGAAAAGCCCACCTTCCTGGTGGCTAACAAAACCGACGGCATCGACGTCGACCAGGCGATGGCGGACTTCTGGTCGCTCGGCCTGGGCGATATCTATCCGATTGCCGCTTCGCACGGCCGCGGCGTGACCAGCCTGCTGGAGCAGGCCCTGCTGCCATGGGTAGATGAGGTTAATCCGCAGGAAGAGGTGGATGAAGATGCCGAATACTGGGCGAAATTCGAAGCCGAGCAGAATGGCGAAGCGGAAGAAGAGCCGGAAGACGACTTCAATCCGCAGGATCTGCCGATCAAGCTGGCGATTGTCGGGCGTCCTAATGTCGGTAAATCAACCCTCACCAATCGCATCCTCGGTGAAGATCGCGTGGTGGTCTACGATATGCCGGGCACCACCCGTGACAGCATTTATATCCCGATGCAGCGTGACGAGCGCGAATACGTGCTCATCGATACCGCTGGGGTGCGCAAGCGCGGGAAAATCACCGACGTCGTGGAAAAGTTCTCGGTGATCAAAACGCTGCAGGCGATTGAAGACGCCAACGTCGTGCTGCTGGTGATCGATGCTCGCGAAGGGATCTCCGACCAGGACCTCTCGCTGCTGGGCTTTATTCTTAACAGCGGCCGTTCGCTGGTGATCGTCGTTAACAAGTGGGATGGCCTGAGTCAGGAAGTGAAGGAGCAGGTGAAGGAGACCCTCGACTATCGTCTGGGCTTTATCGACTTTGCCCGGGTGCACTTCATCTCCGCCCTGCACGGCAGCGGCGTCGGCAACCTGTTTGAATCGGTACGCGAAGCCTACGACAGCGCTACGCGCCGCGTAAGCACCGCGATGCTGACCCGGATCATGAACATGGCGGCGGAAGATCATCAGCCACCGCTGGTGCGTGGCCGTCGCGTGAAGCTGAAATACGCCCACGCCGGGGGCTACAACCCGCCTATCGTGGTGATCCACGGTAACCAGGTCAAGGATCTGCCGGATTCCTACAAGCGCTATCTGATGAACTACTTCCGTAAATCCCTGGACGTGATGGGCACGCCAATCCGTATCCAGTTCAAGGAAGGGGAAAACCCGTTCGCTAACAAGCGTAACACCCTGACGCCGAACCAGATGCGTAAACGTAAGCGCTTGATCAAGCACATCAAGAAAAGCAAATAATCATTAAACCCGCTTCGGCGGGTTTTTTGTGGCCGCCATGCCGGTAAATGTCAAAACCTTCCGCCATAATCCCGCGATACTTCGCCGGGAACAGAGCGGCTCAAAGGTGGACTTACTATGCAGATTGGTTTTATCGGCCTCGGCGCGGTGGTGGAAACCGCCTATTTACCGGCGCTGCGTCGCCTGGGGGACGTCATCGACCGCTGCCAGGGCTATGACCTGGACTGCAGCAGAGCGCTGCCGGGGATCCAGCGCTGTAGTTCGCTGTCGGCGCTGCTGGCAGAACCCCTGGATACGCTCTTCATTACCACCTCATCACTTCAGCATCTGCCCGTACTGGAGAGGGCGTTAGCCAGCGGCATTTCCCGCATCGTGGTGGAAAAGCCGATCGTGGCCAACCTTGAGCAGGCCGCCCGGCTGCGGGCGCTGCTGGCGCCGACTGAGCAGGCCGCGCGGGTGCTGGCTCTTGACCACTGGATGGCGCGAGGCGTTGCGCTGAACGCTCCTGGCCCGCTGTGGCGGGCGGAAAGGGAGGCCAGCGGCCTGCCTCCGCCGCACCTGTCAGCGCAGGATATCGTCTGGATCGAAGGTTATTTGCAGGAGCCAAGCGGCTTTAACAGCGCTGGTGAGCCGGTCGCACTCAATTTTGCCACCGGGGAGCTGGATACCCGGCAGCTGCGTCACCCTGATGGGGTGATCCTCGATATCGGCACCCATGTCCTGGCGATGCTCCGCGAAACCCTGCACGCCAGCGGAGGCGATACGGCGCTGAGCCTTTCCCTTCGGGTGGCGAAAGACCGCCTCGGCCATGACATTGCTCCTGGGGATACGAGCACTGCCGAGGGGGAGGCGCATCTGCAGGGAACCCTGGGCACTATCCCGCTCAATATCTGGCTCAACAAATACGCGGGTCCCGCGGGCGGGCAAAAGGGAATGCGGATAGGACTGCGGGACGGGCGAATAATTACCCTCGATCGCGCCCCTGAGGGCGAAGTGGTGACGCTACAGGACGGCGAGCGGGTGCAGCGCTGGACCCGGCCCGGGGCGATCTATACGCACTGTCTTGATGAGCAGATCCTCGGCGCGGATAATCTGTTTATCCGGGCGCCGGACAGCGTGGCCGGGCTAACGCAGCGTAGGCTTGAGGAAGTGGAATGGCTGCTCAGGTTGCAGCAGCAATTACGCGGCCCGCATTAAACCCGGAACATGATAAAATAGGTGCAGATAAACGTTGAAAGGAATGGTTATGGAACTTGATTGCCCTCTGTGCCACGCGCCGTTAGATGTCAAAGGCAGTAGCGCGCATTGCGCCCAGTGCGAAAGGGTATTTACCCTTGAGGCCCGCTGCCCGGAATGCCACCAGCCGCTGGAGGTGCTGAAGGCGTGCGGCGCGGTGGATTACTTTTGCCAGCATGGGCATGGCCTTATCTCGAAAAAACGGGTGGAATTTATTCCGCTGGTTTAGTGGGCGAAGGCTTTCTGGCCCGCGTTTTTTTCACCGGCGCGATCTGCTTCACTTCGCTTTCGACCCAGCCGTCTTTCAGGCGGGTGGTGAGCAGATCGCCGGTTTTGACCTGTTTTGTCTGCTTCAGCACCGTACCGTCGCTCACCGAGGTGACGCTGTAGCCCCGCGCCAGGGTGGCTAAGGGGCTCACCGCCTCCAGATGGGTCACCGCGTTGCCAAACCGTTCACGCCGCTCGCTGAGGCGGCCACGCATAATTTCCGCCAGCCGGTATTCCAGCTGCTGGATCCGCGACTGCGCGCGGTGGATCCGCGGCTGCGGGTTGTAGTGATTCAGACGCTGAACGGTGCGCTTTTGCCGCTGTTCTGCGCGCTTAAGCTGTGACTCCACGGCGATACGCATCCGCTGGCGCAGGCGTTCCAGGGCGGTCTGCTGGCGGGCCAAGCGCAGCTGTGGATGCTGTTGCTGCAGGCGATGGAACAGCTGGGTAAAACGGCGCTGGCGACTGGCGAGGAAATAGTCCATCGCCATTTCCAGCCGCTGCTGTCCGGACTGCAGCTGGCGCAGCAGCTCCTGCTGGTTGCGGCTGACGATTTCCGCGGCGGCTGAGGGAGTCGGTGCCCGCAGGTCGGCAACAAAATCAGCGATCGTGACGTCGGTTTCATGGCCGACGGCGCTGACGATAGGGATCTGGCTGGCGAAAATAGCCCGCGCCACCCGCTCATCGTTAAAACTCCACAGATCCTCCAGCGAACCGCCGCCGCGTCCGACAATCAGTACGTCACACTCCTGGCGCGCGTTGGCCAGCGCGATGGCGCGCACAATCTGCCCGGGGGCGTCGTCACCCTGGACCGCGGTTGGGTAGATGATCACCGGCAGCCCGGGATCGCGGCGCCTGAGGACATGGAGAATATCGTGCAGCGCGGCACCGGTTTTCGAGGTGATGACGCCGACGCAGTGGGCGGGAGAGGGGAGCGCCTGCTTATGTTTTTGCTCGAACAGTCCTTCCGCCGTTAACTGCGCTTTCAGCTGCTCATACTTCTGCTGCAGCAACCCTTCGCCGGCGGGCTGCATGCTTTCGACGATAATCTGGTAGTCGCCGCGCGGCTCATACAGCGTGATGTTGGCGCGAACCAGCACCTGCTGCCCGTGCTGCGGGCGGAACGTGACCCGGCGGTTGCTGTTGCGGAACATCGCGCAGCGCACCTGGGCGTTATCGTCTTTTAAGGTGAAGTACCAGTGGCCGGAGGAGGGCTGGCTGAAGTTAGAGATCTCGCCGCTGATCCAAACCTGGCCCATTTCGCGCTCAAGCAGCAGACGCACCGTCTGATTGAGGCGGCTTACGGTAAAAATTGCGGGGGATTGAGAGGGTAACATGTGAGCAAGATCAAACTTTAAATCAGCAGGTTATTCAGTCGATAGTAACGCGCTCAGAGGGGATGGCAAGTATTATTTGCAAAAAAGGGTAGATGCAATCGGTTACGCTCTGTATAATGCCACGGCAATATTTATCCACCCTGGTCGAGATATTGCCCATGCTACGTATCGCTAAAGAAGCCCTGACGTTTGACGACGTCCTCCTCGTTCCCGCTCATTCTACCGTTCTGCCGAATACTGCCGATCTCAGCACTCAGCTGACGAAAACCATTCGTCTGAATATTCCTATGCTCTCCGCAGCCATGGATACCGTAACGGAAGCGCGTCTGGCTATTGCCCTGGCACAGGAAGGCGGCATCGGCTTTATTCACAAAAACATGTCCATCGAGCGCCAGGCTGAAGAAGTTCGTCGCGTGAAGAAACATGAGTCCGGCGTGGTCACCGACCCGCAGACCGTTCTGCCAACCACCACCCTGCGTGAAGTGAAAGAGCTGACCGAGCGCAACGGTTTCGCCGGCTACCCGGTGGTTACCGAAGAAAACGAGCTGGTCGGCATCATCACCGGCCGCGACGTGCGTTTCGTCACCGATTTGAACCAGCCGGTCAGCGTCTACATGACGCCGAAAGAGCGTCTGGTCACCGTTCGTGAAGGCGAAAGCCGTGAAGTGGTCTTCGCTAAGATGCACGAAAAACGCGTCGAGAAAGCGCTGGTCGTGGATGAGAGCTTCCACCTGCGCGGCATGATCACCGTCAAAGACTTCCAGAAAGCAGAACGTAAACCGAACGCCTGTAAAGATGAGCAGGGCCGTCTGCGCGTAGGCGCGGCGGTCGGCGCCGGTGCCGGCAACGAAGAGCGCGTAGACGCGTTGGTAGCGGCAGGCGTTGACGTTCTGCTGATCGACTCCTCGCACGGTCACTCAGAAGGCGTTCTGCAGCGTATCCGTGAAACGCGCGCGAAATATCCTGACCTGCAGATCATCGGCGGCAACGTCGCCACTGGCGCAGGCGCGCGCGCGCTGGCGGAAGCCGGCTGCAGCGCGGTGAAAGTGGGCATCGGCCCGGGCTCCATCTGTACTACCCGTATCGTCACCGGCGTGGGTGTGCCGCAGATCACCGCTGTTTCCGACGCGGTGGAAGCGCTGGAAGGGACCGGTATTCCGGTTATCGCTGACGGCGGTATCCGTTTCTCCGGCGATATCGCCAAAGCGATCGCCGCCGGTGCGGCGGCGGTGATGGTTGGCTCCATGCTGGCGGGTACCGAAGAGTCCCCGGGTGAAATCGAACTCTATCAGGGTCGCTCTTACAAATCCTACCGCGGGATGGGCTCCCTTGGCGCGATGTCCAAAGGCTCCTCTGATCGCTATTTCCAGAGCGATAACGCCGCTGACAAACTGGTGCCGGAAGGTATCGAAGGCCGCGTGGCCTATAAAGGCCGCCTGAAAGAGATCATTCACCAGCAGATGGGCGGTCTGCGTTCCTGTATGGGTCTGACCGGCTGTGGTACCATTGATCTGCTGCGTACCAAAGCTGAATTCGTACGCATCAGCGGTGCGGGCATTCAGGAAAGCCACGTTCACGACGTGACCATCACCAAAGAGTCCCCGAACTACCGTCTGGGCTCCTGATTTCTTCGCCCGACCTTGCGTCGGGCGATTTATTTACTCTGTTTCACTTGCCTCGGAATTAGCGTCAATGACGGAAAACATTCATAAACATCGCATCCTCATCCTCGACTTCGGGTCTCAGTATACTCAGCTGGTGGCGCGTCGCGTGCGTGAGCTGGGCGTCTACTGTGAGCTGTGGGCATGGGATGTCACGGAAGCACAGATCCGCGAATTTAATCCAAGCGGCATCATTCTTTCCGGCGGCCCGGAAAGCACCACCGAAGAGAACAGCCCGCGCGCGCCGCAGTATGTGTTCGAAGCCGGCGTGCCGGTATTTGGCGTCTGCTACGGCATGCAGACCATGGCGATGCAGCTGGGCGGCCATGTAGAAGGTTCTAACGAGCGTGAGTTTGGTTACGCGCAGGTTGAAGTGGTTAACGACAGCGCGCTGGTGCGCGGTATCGAAGATTCCCTGACCGCAGACGGCAAACCGCTGCTGGACGTGTGGATGAGCCACGGCGACAAAGTGACCGCCATCCCAGCGGACTTCGTAACCGTCGCCAGCACCGACAACTGCCCGTTCGCCATTATGGCCAACGAAGAAAAACGCTTCTACGGCGTGCAGTTCCACCCGGAAGTGACCCACACCCGTCAGGGGATGCGTATGCTGGAGCGCTTCGTGCGCGACATCTGCCAGTGCGAAGCGCTGTGGACCCCGGCGAAAATCATTGACGACGCCGTTGAGCGTATCCGTCAGCAGGTTGGCGACGACAAAGTGATCCTCGGCCTCTCCGGCGGTGTGGACTCTTCGGTGACCGCGATGCTGCTGCACCGCGCTATCGGCAAAAACCTGACCTGCGTATTCGTGGACAACGGTCTGCTGCGCCTGAACGAAGCACAGCAGGTGATGGAGATGTTCGGCGACCACTTTGGCCTGAACATTGTTCACGTTGAAGGCGAGCAGCGTTTCCTCGACGCGCTGGCGGGTGAAAGCGATCCGGAAGCGAAGCGTAAAATTATCGGTCGCGTTTTCGTGGAAGTGTTCGACGAAGAAGCGCTGAAGCTGGACGACGTCAAATGGCTAGCGCAGGGTACCATCTACCCTGACGTTATCGAGTCTGCCGCTTCCGCCACCGGTAAAGCGCACGTCATCAAATCTCACCACAACGTGGGCGGCCTGCCGAAAGAGATGAAGATGGGCCTGGTTGAGCCGCTGCGTGAGCTGTTCAAAGACGAAGTGCGTAAGATCGGCCTGGAACTGGGCCTGCCGTACGACATGCTCTACCGTCACCCGTTCCCGGGCCCCGGCCTTGGCGTGCGCGTGCTGGGCGAAGTGAAGAAAGAGTACTGCGACCTGCTGCGTCGTGCGGACGCTATCTTCATCGAAGAGCTGCACAAAGCTGACCTGTATAACAAAGTCAGCCAGGCGTTCACTGTGTTCCTGCCGGTTCGTTCCGTCGGCGTGATGGGCGATGGCCGTAAATACGACTGGGTGGTTTCCCTGCGTGCGGTGGAAACCATCGACTTCATGACCGCGCACTGGGCACACCTGCCGTATGATTTCCTCGGCCGCGTCTCCAACCGTATCATCAATGAAGTGAACGGTATCTCCCGCGTGGTGTATGACATCAGCGGCAAGCCGCCAGCAACGATCGAGTGGGAATGATTAACGGCTACCTTATAGCTAATCATATCTACTCAAATTGAAATGCAACCCTCTGTTTTTACAGAGGGTTTTTCTTTATATCACTTCAAAACTATTCACTCTATCTCACATTTTTTGACGGTATACCTGACGGTATTACCATTACGGTATACTCTCGTACCGTCAGACAAATGATGCATCACGGGTGAAATGTGCTTACCGATACCAAACTAAAAAACCTGAAACCGCAGGGCAAAATGTACAAGGTCTCAGATCGCGACGGTCTGTATGTAGCCGTGCTGATCTCAGGCACCATCTCGTTTCGTTACGATTACCGCATCAACGGCCGCCGGGAGACGCTGGTTATCGGTCAGTATGGTCGTGACGGTATCACACTGGCTGAAGCCAGGGATGAGCTGATAGCCGCTAAAAAACTGCTGAACGCAGGCCAGTCGCCGGCTGCAGCGAAGCGTGACGGTATCAAGCGGATCCGCGGCGCCGAAACATTTACGGTACATACCGACGCCTACATGAAACATGTGGTCCTGGCTGACAGCACGCGGGCTATGAAGCAATCAGTAATCGACCGGGATATTTTGCCTGTTCTCGGAAACAAAATGATGTCCGAGATAACGACCCCTATGGTGCGTGATCTTTGCGATCGCATAGTCGAGCGCGGCGGACGTGCGACGGCGGTGCAGGCGCGTGAAATCATCAGCAGCGTTTACCGGTACGCCAATGACCGCGGGCACGGGTTATTCAACCCGGCCGCAGATATCAAACCTTCAGCGATCGCCATGTTTAAACCGCGTGACCGTTGCCTGCAGCCTGAAGAAATCGGCGTGCTGTTCAGGTCGCTCGATACCGTCAGCACTTTGCCAACCTTAAAGCTGGCTGTGAAGCTCATCCTGATCACGATGGTGCGCAAAACCGAGTTCATCATGGCGACGTGGAAAGAGGTGGATTTCAGCAAAGGAACCTGGACGATCCCATCTGACAGGATGAAGGGGAGCCGGTCGCACGTCATCTACCTGCCGCCTCAGGCGCAGGATCTGATGATAGGCCTGCAGATGTGCGCCGGCGGGAGTGATTATCTGTTGCCAGGTCGCTACAGCACCAGTAAGCCGCTATCCAATGCCGCTCTGAACTCAGTCATCGATCGCGCGGTTGCTGCGGCAGCGGATGCCGGGGAGAGCCTGCAACCTCTCACGGTGCACGACCTGCGGCGCACAGCGAGCACGCTTTTGCATGAAGCGGGATTCCCGTCAGACTGGATAGAGAAGGCGCTTGCGCATGAACAGAAGGGCGTGAGGGCGGTTTACAACAAGGCCGAGTATTCCCGGCAGCGGGCCTACATGCTGCAGCAGTGGGCAAATATGGTTGATGCATGGATAAACGGGGAGCATTACGACCTGGTGCCGTTCTCCCCGTCTGCATTTGAAAAGTGGATGAATGAACAATAGTCCGCCCGGAGGCGGCTCATTGTGTCGCCTGCGAAGAATTCTCAAAGAGACCGCGCAGGAACTTAACCATCGCGTTTGCAGAATCCCGCTGCTCACGGTAGCGCGCCGCTTCTCGCTGCAGGTGAAGGATCTCACCATTCCTCTGGTTGATAATGGCGCGCGCCTCTTCGAGTTGTCGTATCAGCGAGGCCTCTTCGGCAATGTTCATGCGGCCTCCGTCTTCACTACCGGCACTGCGCAGCCTGGCAGCAACTCAACCGCCGGCGCCGTGCACTGATTCCCCCATACGTCGAAACCGTGAGACGACTGGCGGGCGAAGAGTTCAATACGCGGGACATCGCCAAGCAGCTGCACCAGTTTCTCGCGGATAACGTCCGGTTTGCGCGAGTTCTCCAGGCGCGGCGCCGTGACATGCTGGCAGATTGAGGCATCCATGCGGGCCGGTAGTTTCCCGCGCACGGCAAACAGGCAGTCTTCGCTGTTCGCCCGGGTCATATGGCCCATGCCGATCGCACTGTTCCCTTTATGCTTGTTCGTCTTGTGCCAGGTGAATCCCTTCATGGTCATCAGACGGAATCCCCAGGCCTCCATGACTTTCAGCGCCTCTACCGGCTGAGTCGGTACCCACCACATAGCCAGAAGGCAATCTTCGGCGGCGAGTTCCCATACTGGCAGCCGGCAGATATCCAGAACATTCATCACTGGATACTTGAAACCGGCGCCGCGCTCGCCGTCTGCTGCTTTGTCACGGTAAACCCAGGGAGGGTCAGCGTAGATAAGAGTGTATTTCCCCGTCATGCTACCCCCTTCTTGCTATTCAGTTGCTCCGCCACGCGCTGAGCCTTCAATGGGTTTCTGATAACCTGGCCGCCAGGCGCCAGCCAGCCACGGCGCACGGACGAATAAACCAGCGTGATACTGCCTACGCGAATGCTGTCGTGTGGGTTAGTCATAAATCACCCCGGCGGTGGCGCAGATCCCGGCATAGCATCCCTGGCGAAGCCGATTCCCGCGGCCAATGCACTGATCGCGGCGTATAGCGATACGGGCCCGCTCAACCTCGCCAGTGGCCGCATCCATACACTCAAGCCAGAGGCGAGCGGCCAGGCGGTACTGGCCTTTTTTCTCGCGAGCAATAGCGCGCTGCTCGATCTCCATTGCCGCCGGCGTTACGGCGACAAGAGGGGGCGCTTTGCGCTGAGAGACATAATCCGCGTGGTATTTTTCCATCCGATTCATCGTATCCAACCCTCTCGAAAAATGACCGCCAGCAGGAACAGCCAGGCGGATACGGCGGCCAGGTACAGAAACCATCCTGACCACCTTTCCCAGTACCTCGCCAGCGACGTCACGCCGCGTTACCAACCGGGCGAAATACTCGCTGCTCAACCGGAGGCTTTTTCCCAGCAAACTCCGTTGTGCCATTCTGCTGACGTTCATCCAGCCAGCGCTCGATCTCTTCGCTGTTCCAGGCACAGCGCTTGTCTGTGATCCAGAAACGCTTAGGGAACTCCCCGTTTTTCTCCATGCGGTCGATAGTGCTCATCGATACAGGCACCACCGCCAGCAGTTCCTTTTTGCCTAATGCACCTTTCATCGTTACCTCTCTTTTTTCAGTGCGGCGCCGGGCGCCGCGGTGGTGATTACATCGGGATTTGATTCAGCTCTTCGCGGCGGATGCTGTAGACGTCGGTAGCTTTAGCCAGACGCTCATCATCGTTAGCGAGCTTTTTGGCAACGTATTTGTAAGCGTTGTCCAGGTCCTTCAGCGTGTTGTAGTTCATCGCCGCGTCAGTGAAAGCGCACAGAATTTCTTCTGGATCGCGGTCGTCGCTGCTCTTTGGTTTTTCTTCAGCCAACTGTTCAGGCTTGGTGTTGATCAGCTTGTTCATGCCGGATGCAGTCGCTGGTGTTGGCGTAATATCGCGCTCAACACGCGGTGCTGCCTCCTGCAATTCGTCAGGGGTGTAGACGCCAAGGAGAACATCAGGGGCGTGTAGGCGTGCCCAGCGCTTAACGCACAGGTAAGCCAGCTGCTGACGCGGATCCTGCTCCCAGAGAGGGGAGTTGCGCACGCCGGCTTGAGCCATGCTGATGGTCAGGGTGCGAGGCTCAGATTCGCCTTTAAGGGTTGCCCACACTGTCACTGTCAGGCTCGGAGATTTGTCGGTTTTCCCGCTTACCTTTGACCAGTCGCCATCCCATTTGTAGTTCAGGCGAGTGGCCAGAAGGTTTGAGGAAGAGACAACCGCATTAACCAGTTGTGCTTCATAGCCAAGCGTGCCGTTAACCACATGCGTTTTCTGCGCCACCGCGAACGGGTTCATTCCCCACTGCGCCGCCTGCATAGTCACCGCCAGGCAGTCAGCTGGCTTTCCAGCCAGGTGCGCAGGAACGGTGGCTTTGCTGTCAGCCATCAGGGTGGCAAATCGCACTAGGCGATCCATCCCTTCCGGGCTGAAGATTGCCGCGGCGGTGCCGACGGTAGCGCCAGGCTGAGAAGTGATTGCGATATCGTTGCTCATACGTACATATCCTGTTTACGTGCCCACTCAGGGCGTTTAATAACTTCAAATCCACCCCAGTCTCCGGTTTCTCGGCACTGGTGATAGGTATTCAGATCCCGGCGGTAGAGCGCATGCCCTGTATCCACGTCCTGCGCATCCAGTTCGAACACCCGTACCGGGTAGCGGCCGCAGTCAATGGTTTTGCTCACTGCCAGGAAGAAGAATCCATGCGGATCGCCGGTGGTTTGCTGCGCGCCTTCGCGGTACATCGCGTCCTGTACGTGGTACCGGAATTCCTCAATGTGGCGTGAGAAACGCTCCATATCGGCAACCTTCTTCACGTCCAACAGGACAGGGTGATTCTTCAGGCGCTTGTCCGGGCGTATGCGGCACAGCTCGCCAGTCTCCGGATCTGTCCAGTAGTGGGAGGCTTCGCAGAATCCTTCCGCCTCAAGCAGCCAGCGCGCTGCCGGGTGTGCCATTGCGCTGTCACGCATCAGCTTCAACTGACGATCCTGCTCCGCCTCCATAATTGTTTTCCCGCTCCCCTCGCAATCCTTCATGAAAGCCGCTTCATCAGCTTTCCCCTGGTTTGTTCGGCGGTTAAAGGGTGGCGCCACGATGAAGCGCTTATCAAACTCTTCCGGCTCCAGAAGCAGGCAGTGCAGGGCTGTCCCCATATCCAGAGCTTTCAGCTTTTCGGTATCGACCGGTGCTGATTTCTGCCACTGCAGAAGGGCCGGGCTCAACGCCACCATATCCAGCTGCGACTTACTCACGCCGTCGCCGGCGTGGTAGTCCTCGTTGCTGATGTCGAAGTAAATTCCTGGTGTCATCACTCCTCCCGAGCCTTCAGCATCTCGTCTGCCATTCCATATGCCCATCCAGGAATCGCGTCATCGGGCTCATGTGCTGCTATCATTGCTTGCATAGCCTTGGCTGCGAAGTAATCGCGGAGAGTCATTCCGGCGAGTGCTTTTGCTGATTCGGCAATGTATTTAGCTTCATTGTCACCGGCCACCTGCATTGCTATCCGATGCGCGGCACCATCGGAAACCGGGAAGGCTGGTCCACCTGTTTGTTTGCTCATGCCGCGTTCCTCGCCGTATCCAGCTGGTCAGCCAGATCCCACTTGGCAATGATGCCGGTGAGTTCCCGCTGATACGCGGCCAGGCATTCTTCAAACTCAGAGCTCATCATCAGCTCTTCCAGGATCTCGCTGCGCACGCCTTTGCGCTCCAGTTCGTAGAATGGCTTTTGCAGCTGATGGAACTTGATCGCGTCGATAAGCTCGACGTGGCGCTCGTACAGCATCTGGTTAAGCTGGTAGTCGCCGTCGATGTTGTTCATGATTTTTTTCAGGTTGTTAATCTGCTGAATGTTCACTTGCTCACCCCCATACCCATTTCCGTTTTTGCTGCCAGTTTGCTGACGAATGCCCAGCTGATTGCTTCCGGCAGCGTGCGAAACTTCCAGCTCATCAGCCCGCATGCCGTAACGCAGTACCAGCCGTTAATGATTTGCCATTGCATACACACCTCACTATTACCATTTGGTAAATATCAGGGGTATGAGAAAACCACACGTTGGTGGATTTCTGGTAATTCAACGCCCTGCTGTTACCGTTAAGGTAATAATCTGATCAATTTATGGTTGTGTCAATAGATTTGATGAGGAAAAGTTTACCATTTTGGTAAGTGCATGAGGCGCGGGGAGTTATCCCACTGGCAGGAGTAACAGGTAGGTTAGAGGTTACTGGTTCTGGCTGACGATGAACTTGATGAAGGCGGCGATCTTGTTTTTCTCTTCCTGCGGCAGCCCGGCGTATTCATGGTGGTCATAGTCAATCAGACCAGCATTTCCAGGCGGCAGGATCAGCTCATATGCATCGCGGCCGAACGCCCTGGCGATAGCCGACAGTACGCCAATGCTGGTGGAGCCTTCGCAGTTCAGGATGCGATTTACGGTCGCCTGGCCGATGCCGGCCGCTTCCGAAACCTTTTTCTCTGAGTTCAGATCCGAATGCTGACCCATCCATACACCCAGGGTAAACGCTGCCTGTTTTTCCACACTCCATTCCTGCGGGTCGATAATCTCCGGCAGCGTCGGGGTATCTGACAGATGGTCGATATCCAGCCAGAACCGACCTTTCCCGGCGAACGACTCGATCTCGCGTGCCGCGTTAGCGCCGATATTTTTTGTTCCCTTGCTCCACCTGTTAACGAGGTTAGCTGATTTTTTGATTCTCTCGGCAAACCGGAGTTGCGTGTTATCGAAATCCTTCCGGATTATCTCGTTGAGGTTGTCGCGCCTTATGTCGTAGATGCTTTTCATTTCTATTTTTTTGGCCTGAAATTGTTACCTAACTGATTAAATTTAATAGAATATTACCATAAAGGTAAACTTACCAAAAAGGTAACAGTCATTGATTTTTACACCAGATTGGTAATAATCAGGCTGTCTAAAGTTAGTCCGGGACTAAAAAATATGAGCGATGTGCAAAAATTTGACTTCAAACGCTGCTGGCTCGACCTCTCGCCGGCTGAGCGAGAAGAGTTCGCAAGTGACGCCGGCACGACCAGCCACTACATTCAGGTTCACCTGACTGGCCGTAGAAGAATTCCACGTAAGCCTCTGTTAGAAAGACTGTTTAAAGCCTGCAAATCCCGTAAGTGGATCTCCGCAAAATCCGACCTGGTCCTCTGGTTCCACGAACGTTAATCCTCAAAACTCACCCGCGCCGCCACCCCCAGGCGGCTCCTGCCTTTCCCTGAATACCAATCTGGTAATAATTATCCAAATACGGTTGATCTTTTTTTGGCTTGCTGCAAAATTATCGTAATCGCAATCGGAATGAGGTTACGAAGATGAAGATTATTACCAGGACTGAAGCAGCTACCAGTGGCCTGAAGCGGTACTACACCGGGAAATCGTGTAAGCATGGCCATGATAGCGAACGTTGGGTGCATAACGGTCACTGCGTGCAGTGCACTATGGAAACAAACAAACGCCGCCAGGCTGAGATAAAACGCCTCATGCTGCAGGCCGGCAGTTCTACGGTGGCAGCATGAAAATCTATCAGCGTATAAATGGCGAAGAATGGCGCCGGGTTTTGGTTTGCGGTGACCTGCATGGCTGCTACACCAACCTGATGAGCAGTCTAGATAAAGCAGGTTTCGACCCGGTGCAGGATCTGCTGGTTTCTGTCGGAGACCTGATCGACCGTGGGCAGGAAAGCTTCGAGTGCCTGGACTTGATAAATCAGCCATGGTTCCGGGCAGTACGCGGAAACCATGAGCAGATGATGCTGGATGCCATAACCGGCACTGGTAGCTTTGGGCACTGGATGTCAAATGGTGGAGGATGGTGGCACAGTCTGGACTACGAGCAGGATATGCGCCTGAAATCCCTGCTACCCAAGGTCGCAGAGTTGCCGCTCATCATCGAGGTGGAGAAGGGCGGTAAGAAGTTTGTCATCTGCCATGCAGACTATCCTCACGACGAATATGAGTACGGTAAGCCGGTAGATTCACAGCAAGCTATCTGGAGTCGTGAGCGAATCAGTTTATCCATTGATGGCTTTAGCTCCAGTATTTCTGGGGCTGACTTATTCATTTTCGGACACACTCCAGCGCTTCAGCCAATGCGTAACAAAAACCAGCTCTACATCGATACTGGTGCTGTTTTTAACGGTAATTTGACCCTTTATGAATTATCCGGGGGTGAATAATGGCCGGCGACTGGATCAAGATGCGTGCAGACCTTCACACACATCCTAAAGTTGTCCGCATGGCGTCCGCATTGAAAGCGGACAGACTTCGGATAGTTGGCGGACTACATTCCGCATGGTGTCTTTTTGATGTCCATTCTGTTGATGGTTTTCTTGACGGTTACAGCCCTGAGACGCTCGATGACCTCATCGGATTTCCAGGATTTGCCCGGGCGATGATGGCCGTTGGATGGCTTGAAGAAGATGGCGAAAGCCTAGTAATGCCGCGCTTTGAAGCCCATAACGGTCAGTCTGCGAAGCGCCGCGCACAGGACGCTGACAGGAAAAGAGTTAAGAGAAATGTCGTCAAAATGTCCGCTTCTGATGCGGACGAAATGCGGACCAGAGAAGAGAAGAGAAGAAGTAAAAGATAAGATCCCCCCTAACCCCCCAAGGGGGAGGGAGCCAAAAAAATCTTATCCGTATCCTGAACAGCTCAATGCCGAAGCCTGGGATGAGTGGAAGGCCTACAGGTCAGAAATGCGGTTTAAAGCCTATGCGCCAACTGAACGGAGCGAGGGGGCAGCAATCACCGAACTGATTAACCTGTCTGGTGGCAACCACACAAGGCAGATGCAGATTGTGAAGCAGAGCATGGCGAAGGGTTGGAAAGGGCTGTTCGAGCTGAAAGGCGGCTCTGGGCAGCGAGATGTGAACACCATATCCAGGCCGGATACCGAGATCCCGCCGGGATTCCGGGGAGGCCCGGCACCCTGACAGCCAGCGCAGCGCGGAAGCGCGTTTTTTTACGCCTTAATGTTTACCAAAAAAGGTAATAAAATATGCGCAAGACTATTGATATTGATCCGTTTATGGTTATAAATTACCAATAAGGTAAAAATCATGCGAAAGACACTACAGGCACTTGGCCGGCTTAAAGCTGGCCAGATGAACAAAACCGAAACGGCGTATGCGCAAGAGCTTGAACTGCGTAGGCGCTACGGGGAAATCGCCTGGTACCGGTTCGAAGGCATCAAGCTGCGTCTGGCTGACAACACGTTCTACACGCCTGACTTCGCAGTGATGCTGGCAAACGGCCAGATGGAATTGCATGAGGTGAAAGGGTTCTGGACTGACGATGCCAGGGTGAAAACCAAAGTCGCCGCCGACCAGTACCCATTCCGGATCATCGGAGTAACGAAGCTCCCGGCAAAAGCCGGCGGCGGGTGGAAGGTCGAAGAGTTCTAAAACAACGATCTTCATTGATATCAATTGAATCAATAAGTTAAACGGGTAAGCGGGGGTAAGTATGGATTTTGATTTCGTGAATTACAGCCGGCGGTCACTGCTGCTGTTCGTGATGGTGGCAAACATCATTGGGTGGGTGGCAATCATCGCCGTCCTGTATGTGGCTTATCTGGCGATCGAGTGGGTGGCGGCATGAACATCGAAACAGTAAACGAGCTCATCGCTTCCCTGGAGAGCGCAGGCGAGCTGTCGATCAGAGAGCAGAAGTTCCTGAAGCTGGCGAAAGCGTTTAAGCAGCTGGCTGAGGAGAATGCGGCGCTGAAAAGTAGCAGAGCAATTCTTGCCGAAAACGCGCTTGAAACCTGCAACGAGGTTTATACAGCCGGATTTCGCAACACAGCATTACACGATGGGCTGATGGAGAGCACAGGTAATCGTAACAAATACCCGAATCCAATTAGAACTCTCGTCGATGAGGCTAAGCGGAATATCGAAACCCCCGCCACCGATCGCATCGTAGCCGGGATTAAGGCTGAAGGTGCAGAGGCCTGCGTTAGAGCGCTAGTGACTTCGGATGATGACGACTTCACCGACGCGCCGAACATCTGCGCAATGGTGGCGTATCAGCTGCGCGACGGAGGTAACGGTGAATGAGTTGGCTCTTTTCGCAGGCGCTGGCGGAGGAATACTCGGCGGACACCTCCTTGGCTGGCGAACAGTTTGCGCAGTTGAACGTGATGCCTACGCCGCACAAGTTCTCGCGCAACGACAAAACGATGGAATTCTCCAGCCTTTCCCGATTTGGTCTGACGTGTGCAGTTTTGACGGAAAGCCATGGAGAGGAATTGTTGACATCGTATCTGGCGGATTTCCATGCCAGGCATTTAGCAAAGCATCAAGAGGAAGAATTACTGCAAAAAGCATGTGGCCAGAAATGCGTCGAATCGTTAGTGAAGTTAAGCCAGGTCTTGTCTTTGCAGAAAACGTCACTAAAGACGCTATCACCATCGCCGCAACCGACCTCATTGCAATGGGTTACAAAACCAGGGCGGTTCAACTTTCCGCGAAAGACATGGGTGCTGACCACATACGGGAAAGATTTTGGCTACTTGCATACACCGACCACGAAAGCGAATTACTCGGCAGAGTCAATGCAGAAGTGGGAATCAGCAAGAAATTTCACCATAGCGTTTGGGATACCTACTCCCCAGAATCAATCTTGGTTGATGGGGTTCCCTTTAGGGTGGATAGGTACAGAGCCATTGGAAATGCACAAGTTCCAATCGTGGCTGCAACTGCATTCTGCCTTCTCGCAAATAACATCTAATCAGGAGCGTGCAGCATGACTGATATCACCGAACTGGCGCAGAGCCTGAAAGCGGCAGCGATCGATGCGAAAGAGCTCGCCATTATCGCCCGGTATTCGAAAGGCCGTGCGGCGGCGGAGAAATTTTACGCCCTGGCTAACCCAAACAATGTCATCGCACTGGTAGAGGCGCTGGAGAAGGTGCAGAGCAGAGACGTAACCCAGGCAGCTAAAGACTACCATTTCGACCAGCAGGCAGACCGCATCGCAGAGCTGGACACAGAGCTTGAGCGGGAGAGAGAGAAAACACGGCGCGTGATGTCTCGCATCGCCGAGCTGGAGTCCCGCACCGTGAAGCTGCCAGATGAAAGATTTTGCCCTGCGGAGTACGCCGGTAGTCAACTATGGTCAGAAACTGAAGTTTGGAATAAGGCGATCACTGCATGTGCTGACGCACTTCGCGCCGATGGCATCAAGGTGGAGGCTGAGTGATGGCTATCACTGAAGGATTCTGCGCGGACCTCTACTGCGACTGTGATGGTTGTCAGTCAGGGAAAATCTATCCGCAGGGGCAGGCTGATTTTATTGGCCGGAATATGACCGACATTTCTCAGCAGGCGCGCAAAGCTGGCTGGCGCATCAGCAAAGACCGCCAGCGCTGCTATGCGCCGGGCCACAAAATTTCACGGGGAGCCAACCAATGACCAAATCAACCATACCCAGAAAGCAGTTAATTAAAAAGGCGCAGGAGCAAATTGAGTTTTGCCGTCACACGAAGATAACGGGTGAAGGCCGCGCCCATGTAAACCAATGTGCGGCGTTGTTTGAAATCGCGCTGTCCGCAATGGACGGCGAGTCTGAGTGTCTTCCTCTCGACTACCTACAGGGACGCAAAGACGGTCTGGAGTGGGCCTCCCAACTGGCAGAAGCCAATCACCCTGAGACAGGAGACTGGCTTTACGATGACCCTATCGAGCTGGCAAAAGCCATTCGCAAAGGTCCAGATATGCCGCCAGCGCAGCCAGTAGCGGACAGCGAGCCGGATCGCAATCCTGTGCTGGCGTATGCCGACAGTTATCGTGATATGGCGAAACAAGGCGTCGAGTCAGTACCAATTTGGAGCGTCATTACCGACCTAGAACGAAACATAGCGCCGCTCTATCGCCACGCGCAGCCGGTGCCGGTAGTGCCGCCAAAGCAGCACTGGGAGGAGTTGTGCCGTCAGCACCCTGAGATGAGCATTGGTGATGCAGTTATCCGGGCTGCGTGGTGGAATCACTGCCGCGCCGCCATGCTCAGCGGAGGTAAGTCATGATCAACCGCAACAAACTGGAGCACATTCTCGAATACGCCAAACAGCAGAGGCACATCGGCCAGTACTGCAAGGTTCCGCCAGAAGATATGGTCGAAATCATGGAGCGATTGCTCAACGCTGGCAACTCTCCGGTAATTCCGGATGGTTACGTGATGGTTCCGGTCGAGCCGAACGGCGACATGCTGGCGGCGGCTCAAGATGCATACGGCGAAACTGATGGCGATATCGCAAGCACGCTCCGGGCCGCCATGCTCGCAGCCGCACCGCAGGAGGTGAAATGATGCCGTACTTCTTCCTGATTTTCGTCATCAGCAGCCAATCATCGAATATGCAGGTGGTTCCCATGCAGAGTATGGAGCAGTGCAAAGCAGCCATTAAGGCGATGAAAGTTGCAGATGATAAGAGGTCCTGGGATGACGTTTCGCCAAGCGTAGATAATGTTCAATGCGTAGAGGTGAAAGGTGCCTAAATCCCCCGCAGAACGCAAAGCCGCGCAGCGCGCGCGGCAGTCCGCCGCCGGTGAGCGCAAAATTGAACTGGTGCTGGATGAACAGGAGCAGGAGATGCTGGCGCGGAACTGCGCCGCCCGGCGCCCTGGTCGTGATCCCTACGAAATGGCCGAGTACATCGCGCTGCTGATCCGCCAGGATGACGCCCGGGTGCGCGGTAGGATTAACGCCATCAGCAAACGCCGCTGCGGCAAGTGCGGCGATCAACTGCCGGTGGCATCCTGCCCGCACTCAGGAGAAGCCGCATGCTGGGTGATGTACGGCTGGCACGAAACGAAACTACCGCTGTGACATGTCACGTCATATTGACTAAATCCTCACATGATTATACTGTTTAAATATACAGTATTTTTATGTGAGGTCATCATGGGTTTTCCATCACCTGCCGCAGACTACGTTGAGCAAACGCTAACCGTTTCCCGCCTTTGTCAGTATGACGCCAACTGTCGCGCCCTGGAGACTGCCGCCGGTTATGCCATCGTCGATGTCTGCCGCAGGCCAACGCAGGGTGATCATGTCCTTATCGCATATGCCGGGAAAACTGAATTCGCTGTCGTCCGTGGGCAGGCGCTGATCACTGATGATGGTGAGGCGCTGGAAGGGGAAGCCCTGGACGATGTTGAAGTGCGGGGTGTCGTTACCTACCTGATAAACCGGGCCGGGTGGGTGAGTGATGATGATATTCCGATCATGTAACATCGCTGGTGGCATGGTATTATTACCTAAAAGGTAATTATTTTCGGGGTGTTTACCATGCCAAAGGATCCGAAGCGCAAATCAACTCAGTACAAACCGTTGACGGTGATGCAGGAAGCCTACGCCCAGGAGTATGTTAAATGCCCTGAAAATCAGACACAGGCGGCCATCAATGCCGGGTTCTCCCCAAAGTCTGCCCACGTCAAAGCCAGCACGATGATGCGTGATGAGCGTATCCAGAAACGAATCGCTGAGCTCATGGATGAGCGCAACAAGCGCCTGCGCGTCAGCGCCGATTACGTGCTGCTGCGCCTGGTGGAAATCGACCAGATGGATGTGCTGGATATCCTGAACGATGACGGAAGCCTGAAGCCTATCCGCGAGTGGCCGAAAATCTGGCGAACCACGCTAAGCGGGTTTGACCTGTCCTCAACCATCATGAACATGGATGAGACCTCGATAGAGACCATCCTCAAGAAAATCAAATGGCCAGACAAGGTGAAAAACCTCGAGCTGATTGGTAAGCATGTTGACGTGATGGCATTCAAAGAGCGCATGGAAGTTAACGTGAACGTCACCATTGCCGACCGCATGGCCGCCGCCCGGCGCCGCCTGAAAGAGCGTCAGGGTGGTGACCAGTGACAGACGCCGCTTTATCCCCGGAAGAACAGCTGATCGACGATATCGCCAGCTTCACCCATGACCCGCTTGGCTATGCGCTGTATGCGTTCCCGTGGGGTGAGGATGGCACCGAACTGGCACACGCCTCCGGGCCGCGACAGTGGCAGGCTGATGCATTCCGCGAGATTCGCGATCACCTGCAGAACCCCGCGACGCGTCATCAGCCGCTGATGCTGGCCCGCGCATCCGGTCACGGTATCGGTAAATCTGCTTTCATCTCGATGCTGATTAACTGGGGCATGTCGACGTGCGAGGACTGCAAGGTGGTGGTGACCGCTAACACCGACAACCAGCTGCGCACGAAGACCTGGCCGGAAATCATCAAATGGTCGAACCTGGCTATCACGAAAGAATGGTTCACCTGCACCGCTACGGCGATGTACAGCAACGATCCAGGCCACGACAAACGCTGGCGCGCCGATGCTATTCCCTGGTCTGAGCACAATACCGAAGCGTTCGCCGGCCTCCACAACGAGCGTAAGCGCATCATCGTCGTATTCGATGAGGCCTCCAATATTGCCGATCTGGTGTGGGAGGTTGCCGAGGGCGCGCTGACGGACGAGGACACAGAAATTATCTGGGTAGCGTTCGGTAACCCAACGCGCAACACCGGGCGATTCCGGGAGTGCTTCCGCAAATACAAGCACCGCTGGAAGTGCGCGCAGATCGACAGCCGCACCGTCGAAGGCACCAACAAGCAGCAGCTGCAGAAATGGGTGGACGACTACGGCGAGGACAGCGACTTTGTGAAGGTCCGCGTGCGCGGGATCTTCCCTGATGCATCAGAGCTGCAGTTCATCCCTACCGGTCTGACAGACGAGGCGATGAAGCGCGTTGTGACCGCTGCGCAGGTGGCGCACGCCCCGCGGATAATCGGCGTCGACCCGGCATATTCCGGCGTGGATGACGCAGTGATTTATCTCCGCCAGGGGCTGCACAGCAAAGTACTGTGGACCGGCAACAAGACCACCGACGATCTGATTATGGCGAAGCGTATCGCTGATTTTGAGGATCAGTACCAGGCTGACGCGGTGTTTATCGACTTCGGCTACGGTACCGGGCTGAAGTCCATCGGTGACGGCTGGGGTCGCACCTGGCAGCTTGTGCCGTTCGGCGGCGCATCGTCAGACCCACAGATGCTGAATAAGCGCGGTGAGATGTTCAACGCCTGTAAGACGTGGCTCAAGCTCGGCGGCGCGCTGGATGACCAGGAGACGGCGGACGACCTGTCCGCGGCAGAGTACAAGGTGAGGGTGGACGGCAAGATCGTCATGGAACCGAAGGAAGATATCAAAGAGCGTTTGGGCCGGTCGCCGGGCAAGGGCGATGCGCTGCTTCTGACATTCGCCTATCCAGTGGCAAAGCGTTCAGATTTCCCTGCTGCCGGCGGAAAGCAGCCCAACGTGATCAGCGAGTATGACCCGTGGGCCTAATTTTTTTTGTTTTCCGAATTTTTTATCGCAAGCTCTTTATTTAAGTCGTAGCCATTTCTTGATAAAGAGTCAATTTTTCTATTTAAGATATCGATATTGCTACCTGTTGGAGATATTCGAGCCGTTGCAAGCGGAGTGCGTTGTGATGCATTGTCAAGATTAAATTGTGCCAATAAAGATTCTCTTGAGTTTTCAAGCTGGCTAATGCGCTCATTCTTCTCAGTGATAATTGAATTTGCGTCCTCAATATTTGATTTAAGGTTTTGAATTTCTTTATTTAAAAAATTTATTTTTTTACGTAACTCGTCTCGTTCACTGGTAAGCTCGCCCATTCTTGCCTGAGATTCAGTTATTTGTTCTTTCATTGATTGGATATCTTTTTCAGCGCCAGTTTTAACTCTGTCGTAAGTCACGTCATGCTTGGCCTTCAGGCGCTGCAATCGCGTGGAGCGTTGAATCATGCGCGCCTGCTTGAAATTCTCAATTGAATCTGCATTGTCAAGAGGCTTGCTTTGCCATTTCGTTATAGCATTATTAACCCATGGTAAACCAACACATAAAACAAGTGACGAGAATGCAGGTAAAATAATTACGCTCCACCAACTGCTATTTTGAGAAATATATTCTATTTTGTAATAAATTCCGTTATCAGCAAAAAACAAATAAAGTATTTGCTTCCAGTTAAATGCGCACCATGAAATTGCGAAAGCACCGAATGCAGGGTTCTTAACGCGATTCATTGCTGTGTTGAATGTCGATGTCGTGAATTCTTTAAGTGATTCTAACATGGTAATCCCATATGTTTTTTATGGGAGTATACCGTTATGGTAGCTCTCAGTCACCAGGCAAAAAAATGCCCGGACGAACCGGGCGAAACAGGGATGATGGAAAGTGCCGTCCTTGGCTGGGTGTCACAGGGTTTACAGCATGAAGTCATCGCAATGGCGTCATGGTGTAAAGCCGCATTAGGCGGCTTTTGTTGCCGGCGCTAACCATGCTTTGTTGAATTCCCGCATGGCTTCTTCTGGGGTGCTACCTACGCCGACAACTCCGGTTGGCAGGTCGCCATATATCGCAAGCCATTTATCTCCATCCTGACTAAGTGTCGGTCTGTACAAAACACTCGGTTCACGCATGCATTCAGAAGTAATCTGAAAGTCAGAGGCCACGTTGAAGAACACGTTTTGGAAATATCCGAGGTCAATATTCATACTTTTCTCCGGTAAAAAGGGCGGTGGTCAGAAAGGGAATAACTGCCACCGCCAAACTTGCACTGTAACTACGGGTATCACGGTCATGAAGCGTGATTCTGGCGCAGCATGCAGGATTCGAACCTGCGACCAACCGCTTAGAAGGCGGTTGCTCTATCCGACTGAGCTAATGCCACAACGAAGAGAGCACTGATTACCACAGTGGACCACCCGGCGAGGGAGGCGTTGCTTCCGCCAATGCTCTCATCGTTGCATCCTCGTCTCTTCCGAGGTGTCACACCGTACCGCCACGATGGTGAGTCGCTGTCGTGCATGCAGGGCATGGCTTGCACATTCCGGCTACCCGCTGGGCCATGTACCAAGGAGCCCCCGGACCGCTATCGACGCATGTGCCATACGCCGGATGCTTTCACACCTGGAAGCGCACTCCGCCATCTGAGTAACGACAAAGCCACCAATGGAAGGGAATGGGGTGCGCTTTCATGTTGTGTTTACCAAAAAGGTAATAATTTATCGTCAAAAGGTCAATACACTACGACAAATAAATAATATGTGGTTAAATTGGTAATAATTTAAACGCGTATGGAGCGCAGCAAAATGTGCATCAGCAAGCCGAAAGTGAGTTCTCCGCAGGTTCAGGCGGCGCCGCAGGTTTCCGATTCTGCTGTACAGAACGCCGCTGATAGTGATCGTCGCCGCCGTGCCGCAGCGGGTGGGCAGAAATCAACAATCCTGACGTCGAGCCAGGGTGTAACGCAGCCTTCTGGCGGCACTCAGGGTAAGACCCTGCTCGGGGCGTAATCCATGGCCGAACTCTCTCCGAAACAGCATTACCTCAAACACCTGGGGCAGCTCAAAAATGAGCGCACCAGCTTTGAGGAGCACTGGCGCGAACTGGCGGAATTTATCGATCCGCGCAGCACGCGCTTTCTTACGACGGAGAGAAACAACGGCAGCAAGCGTAATACCCGCATCGTTGACCCTACCGCCTCTAAAGCTGCCCGCACTCTGCAATCAGGCATGCTGTCAGGTATCACCAGCCCAACCCGCCCATGGTTTAAGCTGGCAACGCCGGATCCGGAGATGATGCAATATGGACCGGTAAAACGCTGGCTTGATGTGGTCATGACCAGGATGAACGACGTCATGAACCGCTCTAACGTCTACCAGTCCCTGCCGATTATCTACCGGCACCTTGGTGTTTTTGGTACCGCGGCTATGGCGGTTCTCGAAGACGACGAAGATGTGATTCGTACTCATCCTCTGCCGATCGGAAGTTACTACCTGTCAAACTCGCATCGTTTGTCAGTCGATACCACGTATCGCGTTTTCTCCATGACTGCCCGCCAGATTGTTATGCAGTTTGGCCTGGACAACGTCAGTAACGCCGTGCGCGGCGCCTGGGATAACGCGAACTATGAAGCATGGTTCGATGTGGTCCATCTGACAGAGCCCAATATCGATCGTGTGAATGGCAAGCTGAACTCCCGCAACAAGGCATTCAAATCGGTGTATTTCGAGTTGTCCGGAGACGGTGACAAGCTCCTTCGTGAGGCTGGTTTTGATGAGCCGCCGATCCTTTCACCGCGCTGGGAGATTAACGGGGAAGACGTTTACGGGAGTAACTGCCCGGGAATGATGGCGCTCGGTACTGGTAAGGCGCTGCAGTTGGAGCAAATTCGCAAAGCTAACGCGATCGATAAGCTTGTTAACCCGCCAATGGTGGCCCCGACAGGTCTTAAAAATAAGCTGATCAACCTTGCCCCTGGCGGCGTTACTTATGTTGATGAGGTTGACGCTACCAAGCTAGTGCGTCCGGCTTACGCCGTCAGCCCTCAGCTTAATGACATGCTCGGCAGCATTGCTGATGACCGCCAAATGATTGAAGCCTGCTTCTTCTCTGACCTGTTTAACCTGTTCAGCACCATCAACACCAGGAGCATGCCAGTGGAGGCTGTGGCCGCAATGCAGGATGAGAAACTCCTGCAGCTTGGTCCAGTACTGGAGCGACTTAATGATGAATTCCTTGATCCTTTCGTTGATCGCACATTCAACATCATGGCGCGCCGCAACCTCTTTCCTGAGCCACCGGAAGAACTGCAGGGCACTCCTCTGAAAGTTGAATATGTCTCCATTTTGGCACAGGCCCAGAAATCCATAGGGATCAGCAGCGTTGAGCGCTTTGTTGGCTTTGTTGGGAATCTTGCAAAAGCCAATCCTGCGGCGCTCGACAAACTCAATATCGACCAGACGATTGACGAGTACGGAAATATGCTCGGCGTCCCGGCCACGATCGTTAACTCTGATGATGAGGTGCAAGCCACGCGCGAACAGCGCGCTCAAATGGAACAACAGCAGCAGATGATGGCTATGGCCCAGCAAGCTGGCGCAACCGCTAAGACCCTGAGCGATACCAACACCGCTGACCCTAGCCTGTTAAAAACCCTCTCTGATGCTGCTCAGCAGCCGGCGGTGACGCAATGACTGATTACCTGAGCGAAGAAGAGCGTGAAGAACTGGCAGCAGATGAGCTCAAAAGGCAGCAGTTACGGCGCGAGAACGAACTTAATGACCTGCGCCTCATCTGCGAGACAGAACACGGCCGCCGTTTCATCTGGCGCCTGATTGAGCAGGCTGGAGTGTGGCGTACGACTTATACCGGTGAGGCGCTCTCGGCAGCCTTCGCCGAAGGAAAACGTAACACGGGACTGAAAGTCTTTTCCGACGTGATGGAAGCGTGTCCCGATCAGTATCTGGCAATGGCCAAAGAGGCCAGCGAGGAATAGCGATGAATTTATTTGAGCGTCTGATGTATCGGCGTTTGTGCAATGAGCAGCCTGCAGATGGTGGAGCAGCTCCAGCAGCATCCGAACCATCCCCGACTCCTGCGGCTGAGCAATCTGAAGCAGCGCAACAACCAGCAGTAGATCCAGAACCTTCGCCAGCTGATGGTGATAAACCTGAGCCGACTGGCGATAAGCCAGCTCCTTCTGCTGAACCATCGGTTCCAGAAAAATATGAACTAACGGCACCTGAAGGCACTGAGCTGGACTCAAAAGCTGTTGAGTTGTTTGAGCCCGTGGCGCGCGAGCTTGGTCTTTCTAATGACCAGGCGCAGAAGTTGGCTGGACTGTGGCCACAACTGCAGGAGCAAATCCAGAACCGCCAGGCTGAGTCGTGGGGGCAGCAGGTTGAACAGTGGGCAGCTGACACGAAGGCTGACAAAGAAATCGGTGGCGACAAATTAACGGTATCCGTCGGACACGCGCAGAAGGCGCTGGATACCTTCGCATCGAAAGAGTTCCGCGAATTCCTTGACTCGACCGGCCTGGGTAATCACCCGGAAATGGTTCGGGCGTTCGCAAAGGTAGGCAAGTTGATGAGTGAAGACAGTTTCGTCACTGGCCAGGGTAACGGATCGCCGAAAAACGATCTGGTCGAAGCGTTTTATCCAAGCAAAAAATAGTGAGGTGTAATCATGGCTTTAATTGGTCAGACGCTGCCTTCTCTTCTTGACGTGTACAGCCGTACCGACAAGAACGGGCGGATCGCTAAAATCGTCGAGCAGCTGGCGAAAAGCAACGATGTCATTACCGATGCGATTTACGTGCCGTGTAATGACGGTTCCAAGCACAAAACCACCATTCGTGCCGGTATTCCCGAGCCGGTGTGGCGCCGTTACAACCAGGGCGTGCAGCCTACCAAAACCCAGACCGTTCCGGTGACTGACACTACCGGTATGCTGTACGACCTTGGCTTTGTGGACAAAGACCTGGCCGATCGCTCCGGTAATGCGGACTCGTTCCGCGTGTCCGAGAACATGGGCAAGCTGCAGGGCTTTAACAACAAGGTTTCCCGCTACACCTTCTACGGCAATACCGATGCTGAGCCGGAAGCGTTCATGGGCCTGGCTCCGCGCTTCAACACTCTGAGCACTTCCAAAGCGGCCAGCGCGGAGAACGTATTCAGCGCCGGTGGTAGTGGTTCTACCAATACCTCCATCTGGTTCATGTCCTGGGGTGAGAACACCGCGCACATGATCTATCCGGAAGGTATGGTCGCCGGGTTCCAGCATCAGGATCTGGGTAATGACCTGGTCAGCGATGCGAACGGCGGTCAGTTCCTGGCTTACCGTGATGAGTTCAAATGGCATCTCGGCCTGTCAGTCCGTGACTGGCGTTCGATCTCGCGCATCTGCAACATCGATGTCACCACCTTGACCAAAGATGCTGCAACCGGCGCCGACCTCATCAGCATGATGGTTGATGCGTACTACGCGCGTGATGTCGCAATGCTGGGCGATGGTAAAGAGGTCATCTACTGCAACAAGACCATCCATGCCTGGCTGCACAAGCAGGCTATGAATGCGAAAAACGTTAACCTGACGATCGACGAATATGCCGGTAAGAAAATCGTTTCTTTCCTGGGTATTCCGATCCGTCGCGCTGACGCCATCCTGAATACTGAATCAGCCGTAACGGCGTAAGGGGGGGATCATGCTGCTCGACCAGCAAGCGCTTTTTTCCGCAGCTCAGGCCATTACGGCCACGGCTGCTTCGACCAACGTCATTGATACCGGCAGCAATAAAGATGTCGGTAAATATGGCGATATCCCGCTGCTTATCCAGGTGGTTGAAGGTTTCAATAACCTTACCAGCCTGACTGTGACGGTGCAAACCGATGACAACTCTGCATTCAGTTCCGCTGCGGACGTGCTGTCCATGACGATCCCTCTGGCGTCTCTGGTGCTGGGCTATAAGTCGCCGGTTATCACGTTGCCGATGAAGATGGAACGCTACATTCGTCTGAACTATACGGTGACTGGTACTGCGCCGACCACCGGCAAAGTCACTGCCGGTATCACCGGAGGCGTGCAAACCAATGCCTGAGTACAAAGTCGCTAAGCGGTCATTCATCAATGGCCGCCTGCATGAGCCGGGTGACATCGTTACCTACGACGGTGAGCCGGGAAGTAATCTGGTTTCCGTTGATGCCAGCCTGAGCGAAAAGATTGTCCCGGCCAGTGCAGAAGAGTTAACCGAGCTCGACGATTTGCGCAAACAGTATGAAGAAATGTTCGGCGAAGCGCCGCATTTCAATACCAAAGCGGAAACTCTGAAGGCGAAGATCGCCGAAAGGCGAAAAGAACTCGGGGTGTAAGCCCTCATAACCAAAGGGGCGAAAGCCCCTTTTTAGTTGGTGGATGATATGGCATCAGTGATCAATATCTGTAATATCGCGCTGGCACGTATAGGCAACAGCCGGACGATTAACAGCCTCACCGAAAAGACCAAAGAGGCATATACCTGCAACCTGTTTTACGAGTCCATGCGCGACGCAGTTCTGGCAGACAACGACTGGAACTTTGCCATGTCGCGCGTTGTCCTGGCTGACCTTGGCGACCCTGCGCCGGGATGGTTGTTCCGGTATCAGTACCCTACCGACTGTGCGCGCATAGCTGCCATATTACCGAAGTGGTTCACTGGGTCTCATATCGTTCTGCAGGATAAGCCTGTTTTTGAAGTTGGCAGCAATGAAGATGGCACTGGCCGCGTCATTCATACCAATGAGTCTCAGGCGGTACTGCTATACGTGAAAAGCATCACTGATCCGACGATGTTTGATGCCCTGTTCGCTGATGCGCTTTCGTGGCGTATGGCGGCAGAGATAGCCATGCCGATCGCGGCAAATGCCAGTCTCGGTCAGCAGGCAATGGCCAATTATCAGCAGGTGCTTACGGCGGCCATGCAACGCTCTCTTGATGAGGCACATGAACCGCAGCAGGCGATGTCTGACCTTGCCAGTGCGAGGATCTGCTGATGGCCTATTCACTGGTGCAACCGTCGCTTGCCGGCGGCGAGATATCGCCTTCACTGTATGGTCGAATCGATCTTGAAAAATACCAGACGTCATTGCGCCGCTGCCGCAATTTCATCGTCCGGCAGTCAGGCGGCATTGAAAATCGTCCCGGGTTCCGGTTCCTGGGGAGCGCGAAATATGCAGACCGTTACTGCCGGCTAATACCGTTCCAGTTCAGCGTATCGCAAACCTATGCGCTCGAGCTCGGTGATCACTATTTCCGTGTCTGGTCTAACGGCGCGCTGGTTACGGACGGCGGCAGCCCTGTTGAAGTGGCTACCCCATGGCCGGTGAGCGTCATCTCTGAGCTGAAATTTACGCAGTCTGCCGATGTGATGACAGTGTGCCACAACGATTATCCGCCGCTTGAGATCCGCCGTTACGGAGAGGCTGACTGGCGCACCGCCGCAGTGACAACAACCAGCGGGCCATTCCAGGACCTGAACACAGACGACTCGGTAACTGTGTACGCCTCAGGCCGAACTGGATCCGTAACGTTGACTGCCAACAGCCCGATTTTCAAAAGCCAGCACGTGGGAAAACTGTTCTACATGGAACAGAAAGCGGTAGATAGTGTTGGTCGGTGGGAAACCGATAAAGACATCGGGATCGGTGACGAGTGCCGATATCAGGAGAACTTTTATCGCTGTGTTGACGGCGGTTCTAATGGCACAACCGGCACTGTTGCTCCTACCCATACAACGGGAGATTCCTGGGATGGCTGGGGTCTTGGTGGCCGTAACGGTGTGCTGTGGCGTTATCTGCATAGTGGTTTTGGCGTGTGCCGTATTACCGCCGTCGCCGGAGATGGACTAACTGCAACGGCCGACGTTGTACCACGTCAGGATGGTGAGATCGAGCTGCCGGCGCAAGTGGTGGGTAGCACCTTCGCCACTTACAAATGGGCGCATTACGCCTGGAACGATACTGACGGCTACCCGGGTACAGTTACCTATTACCAGCAGCGGCTGATTTTCGGCGGCAGCCGGGCATTTCCTCAAACTATATGGTGTAGCCGTACCGGTGATTATCACAACTTCTATCGCAGCAACCCGAAGGTTGACGACGATGCGATCACCTATAACTACGCCGGTCGCCAGCTGAACAAAATCCTGCACCTTCTCGATGTCGGTCAGCTTATCGTGCTGACCAGCGGAGGAGAGTTCAAGGTGACAGGCGACAGCAACGGTAACCTGACGGGAACTGGTGGCTTTGCGATGTCCGGTCAGTCGTTCAACGGTAGCAGCGATCTGGCACCAATCAACGTTGGTAGCGTTGCACTGTACGTTCAGCAGAAGGGCTCCATCATCCGTGACCTGTTTTACTCATTTGACCAGGACAGCTATCAATCCAGTGATCTGACCCTCCTTGCCAGTCATCTGTTTAACGGTTACAGCATCAGGGACTGGGCCTTGTCTGTACAGCCGTTCAGCGTTGCATGGTGTGCGAGGAGTGATGGCATGCTTCTTGGGCTGACTTATCTCCGTGAGCAGCAGGTATATGCCTGGCATCCGCACCCGATGACTAATGGCTATGTCGAATCGATCTGCAGTATTAGCGAAGGGCAGGAAGATGCGGTCTATGCGCTTATTCGCCGTACGGTGAATGGATCGACAGTTCGTTATATTGAACGACTGAACACCAGGCAGTTTACAGAACAGCAGGATGCATTTTTCGTGGATTCTGGCCTGTCTTACAGCGGAGAAAACACCGACTCTTCACGCACAATGACGATCAGTTCCACCGGTGGCTGGACCTACCAGGATGAATTCACGCTAACATGCAGCTCTGCAATCTTCGACTCATCGAGCACTGATTACGAGATTCATATTCCCTACACCGAAGGCGGTGTCAGCAAGTCGATGCGTTTGAGCATTGCTGGTGTTATCTCATCAACAGTGGCTACCGTATTAGCAAACCGTGATGTGCCGACAGCGCTGCGTAACACTGCGCAATCAACATGGTCGATAGCACGTCGGACATTTGCGGGACTGTCTCACCTCGAGGGGCAGACGGTTAGCATTCTTGCCGACGGTAACGTTGAACCTCAGCAGGTTGTATCAGGCGGCGAAGTGACGATCGAAAACCACTCGTCAGTGGTGCATATCGGTTTGCCGGTAGCCGCGGTTATCGAAACGCTGGACGTGAACGTTGCAGGGCAGTCTACGCTGCTGGATAAGACCAAACTCATCAATCAGCTTTGCGTAATGCTCAACAGCGGGCGCTCGGTTTGGGCCGGAACAGATGATGCTCACTTGCTGGAGTATACCCAGCGTGAGTGGGAATTCTACGACGACCCGGTAGGGCTAAAGACGGGCATCATCGATATGAACCTCGATGCAAACTGGGAGCGTAACGGGCGGGTTGTAATCAGCCATTCCGATCCGCTGCCGCTTGGCATTCTGGCCATTATACCGCGCGTAACGGTAGGGGGCTGATATGCGGAAAGTTGAGATAGTCAGCGTTACTGACGAGCATATCTGCGCCATTCTCCCGCATGTCCGCCAGGCAGACCACGATGAGTTTATGGCTGCCGCTGGGATGACTCCGGAGGAAGTCATTAATCGCGCCATGAAAAGCGCTTCGGTAGCCGCTGCAGGGATGATTAACGGCCAGGTGGTAACCATCTTCGGTATATCTCCTGCATCGATCATCACCGGACGAGGTATTCCGTGGCTGGTTAGCACCGACCATATTGAGCATCAGCCGCTGACATTCCTCCGCCATTGCCGCCCGGTTCTTCGTGACATGTCACGCGGATATCGCGTGCTTGAAAATTACGTAGATGCGCGTAACCACGCAGCAAAATCCTGGCTTCACTGGATGGGGTTCACTCTTGCTGACCCTGAGCCATACGGATTAAAGGGCATGCCATTTCACCACTTTACGAAGGAGATCGACCATGTGTGATGTCGGTACCGCAGCGCTGGCAGTTTCCGCCGTCTCTGGCGGTCTCAGCGCTTACAGCCAGATCCAGACAGGCCGCGCTAACGCCGCGCTGGCGAACGCTAACGCCGACGCTCAGGAGCAGGCCGCCCGCGACACTATTAATACAGCTAATGACCAGGCATACCAGCAGCGGCAGCAGGCCCGGCGGGTTGCCGGACAGCAAACCAATGCACTGGCTGCTAACGGCGCCGACCTGACGAGCGGTAACGCATTGGACCTGACAACTGAAACCATGCAGCAGGGCACGCTCGACGCGCTGACCACCATCAACAACGGCCAGCGACAGGCCGCCGGGCTGCAGTTCCAGGCTGATACCAGCCGAGCGCAAGGGAAAATTGATAAGCAGTCCGGAATGCTTGGCGCAGGTTCAACACTGCTCAACTCCACGCTGACCGGTCTTAATGCATACAAGACGCTGGGCGGTACCTGGAAGCCGCTTTCCGCTAAGTAAAAGGAGCTGACTATGCCAACCGTTCCGCAATATCAACGCCAGAGCCAGACGCAAACAGCGCCGGTGATGACGAGTAATCTTCGTGTCCCGGAAAATCCGCTGGTGCAGGGCATCCAGCAGGCTGCTGATACGTCGATCAATATGATGGCTGATGCAAAGCGCAAGGCTGATGTAGCGCTTAGCCAGGATGCTCTGCTGCAGTTTAATCAGTTCGGTGATGACCAGTTCAACAATCCTGACAATGGTCTGATAACGAAGCAGGGAAAAGCTGCGCTAGGGCAAAGCGATGTCGTCATGCAGAACATGCAGCAGAAAGCTCAGGACTTGCTGGGTACCGTGCCGGATGGCGAAGCCCGTCAGCAGTTATCTTTTCAATTGCAGCAGTCGATGCAGTCATTTCACAACCAGGCCCGCCGGTATGAGGTTGGCCAGTTCCAGCAGTTTCAGGATCAGCAGTTCTCCGCTATTAAGCAAAACGTGGTAACCCAGTCGCAGGGGCTCTATGGTGATGATGCAGCGTTTGTTAATACGGTAAAAATGGGGTTTGATGCGATCGATCAGTACGCCGCCGCTCATGGATGGAGCCAGGAACAGGTTGTAGCGGAAAAAGAAAAGCTGAAAGAGCAGGCGGCAGATAGCGCGCTGAGTACTGCAGCATCGCAACAGTATATTCAGTTCATGCAGCAGAATGGTGAGCCTGGAGACAATGAGGGTGCGCCACGTGTTACGGCGCATGGTAATTCGTCAGCCGCCAGAGGGCTGCGAAATAATAATCCGGGGAACATCGAAGCCGGTTCCAATTCGTGGGATGGCCTGGCGGGTAGTGATGGGCGTTTTGCGAAATTCGTGACGCCCGAGCATGGGATCCGAGCGCTGGGTAAAAACCTGCTGTCGTACCAGCGCCAGGGATACGACACCGTGAGCGAGATCGTTAATCGTTGGGCGCCGGCCAGCGATGGCAATAACACAGAAGCGTACATTGCCGCATTATGCAAAAAGCTGAATGTCACGCCAAATGACCAGCTTAATATGAGCGACATTAATACCCTGCGTCAGCTCTGCGCTGGCATCATCCAGCACGAGAACGGGAAACAGCCATATAGCGAGGATCAACTGAACACTGGCGTTTCTGCCGCGCTTGGTCTTACTACTCTGGAATCGCCTAAGCGATATTCAGGGAATCAAGCTTTCGACGCCGCAAGCCCGCAGCAGCAGGCGGCATATTTACGCCAGTCTATGGAGCTGCGGAACCAGGCTCGTACGCAGTTCAAGGCCCAACTTGTTGATCAGGTACAGGATGCAACCGCCGCTTATCTGAAGGGGATCCAGTTCGATAATCCGCCTTCACAGGGCGACTTCATTAACGCTTTCGGTTACCGGGAGGGGACACAGCGTTTTAACGATTTCGAAAACCTGCGCGTTGCCGGGCAGTATATCGGATCTTTTCGCACAATGCCGACGGCATCCATTCAGCAATATGTCAGTGATCTAAAGAATCAAGTTGGTAATGGAGAAGGGCTGGCAGGGCGCGCAGCAGCATTCGACCATGTTCAGGCTGCTGCTGATGAAGTTATTAAGCAGCGTAAGGCGGATCCAATTCAGTTCTCACTTTCCTCTGGACAAACCAAACCAATTGATATGTCCAACCAAAATAATTTCGGTCAGAGCATTGGGCTGCGTGCTTCTCAGGTTTCTGAGTTGGCTAGAGCATACGGAACACCGTTGACTTTCTTTTCCAAAGAAGAGGAGAGCCAGATCGGTAAATTCTTCCGAGACGCCCCGGTTTCGCAACAATCTGCGTATCTCGACACGATCCACAAAAGCACCGGCGGCGGTAAGCCGTACATGGCAGCACTTCAGCAAATCAGCGCGAATGCGCCGTCTGCTGCTGTTGCCGGAATTCTTATGGACAAGCCTGGCGGCGTGGTTGCTGAGAAAAACTGGTTCAATCCTGACGTGTCTGTGTCGCCCTCTACCGCATCGCAAACCATTCTGGCTGGTGCCGCAGCACGCAAAGGATCGAAAGAAGCCAAAGGCATTACCATGCCGAAAGAAAACGATATGCGGCTCGAGTTCAGCAATACCGTTAAAGATGCATTTGCCGGTGACGCACAGGGCGCATCTATGGCGTATGACGTTGCGAAAGACTACTACGCCGGAGTAATGGCGCAGAAGGGCGATCTCTCTGGCGAGCTGGATTCTGACGTCTGGGAGCAGGCGATAAACGTCGCTACTGGCGGCGTGCATGACTATAACGGCATGGGTAATGTCCTGCTGCCGTGGGGCATGTCTTCTGAGCAGTTCGATAAAGAGGTTAATCAGGCATGGGAAACGCAGGTTACCGGTGCTGGCGTTAAGGCTCCGCCTGGGCAGTACGGCCTGCAAAGCTACGGCGACAGCCAGTATCTCGTGAAACTTGGTACCGGATACCTTCTGAAACAGGACGGAACACCGGTAGTTATCGATCTCACGCAGCAGCGTCAGCGCTTCTCTGGAGATATCCCTCAATGAGTTACTTCGGACTTAACCCGGTAAACCAGAATCAGCAGCTGGACCAGGCCGCATCAAACCCAGTAGGCAGCCCTAAAAACGATGTTGGGTTTTTCGATGGATCAGTCAGCGGTGCCGCATCAGGTCTTTATTCCGGCCTTGTTGCAAAGCCTGACCAGCTTTTGTGGGCTGGTGTTGATGCCGTTGTATCACCCATCGCTCAGTTTGTTAATGACAATACATCGTTTCGTGACACGTCACCTGAATACATCGCCCGACAGAGAGAGCTTGCTGCATCACAGGTTAAACGCCTGACGCCGGATGCCGCCACTACCGGCACCGCCGGACAGGTGCTGTATGGTCTTTTCGATATGGGATCGCAGGCAGTAGTAAGTACGCTGGCAGCCGGTCCTGCTGGCGCCGCTGCTGCTGTGACCAGCTTGCAGGGGTTCTCCGAGTTTGAGCGACTGCGCGGCGAAGGCGTAGATTACAGCACCGCCCAGGAAGTGGCGCTGGTACACGGCCTTACAGCTGGTGCCGGTACAGTCATACCGATGAGCATCGGCCTGCGTGCTGGTGGCGCACTGGCTGAAGGTGTCGGCGCTCAGTTATCACGATCGGCGCTTGGGAATGCTGCTGGTACCGTTGTGCGAGCTGCGCCTGATATCGCTTATGCGGCAGGCACGAACGTCGCCTTTGGTATGGCTATGCGCGGCAGCACCGCCTCCATTCTGCGCAATAATGGCTATGAGGATATGGCCTCGCAGTATGACGTTTTCGATAAGCAGGCGATGGCGATCGATGCAGTTCTCGGACTGGCATTCGGCGGTGTAGGCCGGTTCGTAAACTCGCGTGGGGAAAATGTTCGCCCGCCTGATTTTATGCCTGCCGACGTCGATGCAGCTCTGGCGGCCAATGCTGCTCATCATGCTGAGTTTGATATCGCTCCAGGGATTCCGGTTAATGTGCTGTCACGCGATGCGCATGCCCAGGCACTACGGCAGGCGATGCAGGATGTCAGTGCAGGCCGATCGGTTGATGTGGCGAGCATTGTTGAGCCGGCGGCATTCACCAGCATACCGGCACGGCGCAGCATTATATCGCAGGCACTGGATGAGATGCTTTCTCAGGCAGATGAGGGTGCAACATCCAGAGCTATTGAAATGCGGACGCTTGAGGATCAGGCTGCGCAAATTCTTCCGCGTGGCGACCGCAAGGTTTACCAGTCAGAAATAGCCAACAGCGAACGCATTATCACTAACCTCACTGAGCAGCGTAACCAGATACTGGCAGAGCAACCCGCGGGAAGCGGCAAAGCGCTGTCCCGTGCCCGAGCCGATAAGCAGGCAAGGCTGAGAGATGTCGATCAGCGGATCAGTGAAGCACAGGGGAGGCTGGAATTCTCTCGTAACGCACTGGCCCCGCATGAGCCCGGTGGTGAATTCTTCGAGGCAAGAGCAGAGATCGCCCGCAGGCAGCAAGCAGAGGTAGAGCTTGATGCTCAGGCTCTTTCATTTTTCCGCACGGCAGAAGTGCGCTCCGCCGATGAAGTCGCACCGCTGGAGCCTAACGCGGCTCTCCGGGACATAGAAACCACGCCATCGCCAAGAATGGCAGAGAATCAGCAGGACATTGATGTGATGGCTGCTGAAGAGTCACTGGCATTATCGCCAGATATGATGATCACCGTTCTTGATGATGACGGCAATCCACAGTCCAGAAGCGCGCGTGAGGTGCTTGATGATGCTGCACGTGAAAATGAGCAGGCAGTGCGGGACTCCAGACTTTTTGATGTCGCTGTTGCGTGTTTCTTAAGAGGATAAATTATGCGTCAGGAATGTATTAACGCCGTGCAGCAGGCCGCAAGCCGCCGACTCACGCAGCAGGAAATCAAGAATATTGAAGACCGTATTTACCGGAACATGCGGCAACTGGCCCGCAATGATCCGGCTTCGTGGCGGGCGATGACTGACGCCGAACGGCTGCGCCGAGCCGGGCAGTTAGCAGCGAACGAACTCACTAACGAAGCTGCGCTGAAGAAGCGCCGCGTGGCACTCACCATCGCAGCCAGGCAGCGGCTCGACGCCTTCATAAAGACCTACCAGGGGAAAGACGGCAAGCTTGAGGCGCTTAACCGGACCATCGCCTTTCACGCTGACGGGAAATCAAATTTCCTGTCGGTAGAATCACGCGGCAAAGCCACACGCGACTATGCACTAAGCCAGATTCAGGAAGCATTTGAAGCGGTAGACCCGAGATTCTTCCACCTGTTTGAGGACGAGGCCAGCGTGCGCGATCTGGTTTACGAGATGCGCGGGCAGGACACTGGCAACGTCAGGGCTAAGAAGGGCGCAAAAGCATGGGCTGGCGTTACTGAATTGCTTCGCCAGCGATTCAATGACGCTGGTGGTGATATAGGCTACCTGGAAAACTGGGGCATCCCTCAGCACCACTCGATGGAGAAAGTCGGCAGGGTTCCGCAGGATAAGTGGGTTAGCGACGTCATCGACAAACTGGATCGCAAGTACTACATCAAAGATGACGGCCAGCTGATGAGCGATGCTGAGTTGACAACCTTCCTGGGCGAGGCATACAACACCATCGCCACCGGCGGGCTGAACAAATTAAGCGATACCGGCATGCGCATTTCCGGCGCGCGCTCTAATCGCGGTAATGCATCCCGTCAGATCCACTTCAAAGACGCAGACTCCTACCTTGAGTATCAGCGAGAATATGGCGATCGCTCTCTGTGGGAAGTAATGGTCGGGCACCTTGAAGGTATCAGCAAAGATATCGCGCTGGTTGAAACATACGGCCCGAACCCCGATCACGTTTTCCGCTCTATCCTGGACGAGGTTACGGCTGAACAGGCCACTGCCAACCCTGAGCGCACTGGCAGGATTAAGCGCTTGGCCAACAGTACCGAGAACCTTTACAACTTTATCGCCGGGAAGACGCAGCCGATCGCTAATCCGCACATCGCACGATGGTCGGACAACATCCGAAACTGGATGGTGGCGAGCCGACTTGGTTCCGCGCTGCTGGCTTCATTCTCTGACCTGGGCACGATGTATATGTCGGCGAAGGTAGCGAACATCCCGATGAACCGACTATTTATGAACCAGCTTGAGGCCATGAACCCGGCGAACCGCATGGAGCTTGCCCGCGCCCGTCGCGCTGGGCTGGCTATGGAATCGTTGCTCGGCAGCGTTAACCGCTGGGCGATGGACAATATGGGACCGTCGGTTTCCCGCTGGGCGGCAACGGCGGTGATGCGCGCTAGCGGCCTGACAGCATGGACGGATGCGCACAAACGTGCCTACGGCGTGACGATGATGGGAAGCCTTGGGGAAGTGGTCAGCAGGGCCCCTGATCTGCGGAGCCTTGACGACAGCGATTTTCGCATACTGAAAAGCAAAGGAATCACCGAGCAGGACTTCAGTGTATGGAAGCTGGCGCAACAGGAGGACTGGGGTAACGGCAATACGACCATGCTCACTCCGGAAAGCATTATGCGGATCCCTGATGCTGCTGTAATGCACTTAGGGCTCCCGGAACGAGTAAGGTTTGAGGCCATGCGCCGGCTGCTGGCCGCAGTATCTGAAGAAGTCGACATGGCGGTGATTACGCCTGGCGCGCGTGAGCAGCTTTTTACTGGTGGTGGCCTGCAGCGCGGAACATGGAAAGGCGAGTTAACCCGCTCGGTTTTCCTATTCAAATCGTTTCCGATCTCTGTTGTGCTGCGGCACTGGACGCGTGCAATGGGCATGCCTTCCGCTGGCGGCCGGGCCGCTTATATCGCCGCATTCCTCGCCAGCACCACGATGCTCGGCGCGCTGTCTCAGCAGCTAAACGACATGGCATCCGGGAGGAATCCCCGAGAGATGGTCGGGAAGGATGCTGGTAAATTCTGGCTCGGCGCGCTGCTGAAAGGTGGTGGTCTTGGCCTCTATGGTGACTTCCTGCTTTCTGACCATACGCGCTACGGTGGTGGCGCGCTGGCGTCAATGCTGGGGCCTGTGGCTGGTCTGGTTGATGACGTGGTTAAGCTGGCGCAGGGCATCCCGCTTAATGCCGTTGAAGGAAAGCCGGAACAGACAGGTGGTGATCTGGTTAAACTCGGCAAGGGCCTTATCCCCGGTGCCAATCTTTGGTATGCAAAAGCTGCGCTTGACCATATGATATTTAACCAGCTTCAGGAATACTTTTCTCCTGGATATCTGCGCAAGGTAGAGCAGAGATCCAAGAAACAGTTCAACCAGACATACTGGTGGCGACCGCAGGACGTAACGCCGGAATAAGGGGGATCCTTGTTTTTAATTATTTTGTCTGTGATAGTTTCTGGTTGGTTGTTATTTGCTGACCGATACAAATATTTCCTTAGTCCCCCAGCGCAGGCTATCTGCTGGTTTATTTTTGTTGTGCAGGGAATAATTCTTGTGGCGAGCCTTATTCAAGGTAAACCTCTAATTTTTTCTGAATAAATAGGTGACTACATGCAAGCTATTGGCTTTATCGTTTACATCGTGGTGGGGCTTTTCCAGTTAGCCGCAATCATGGCAGGACTTGAATCTTGGTGGGGCTTGCACTGGATAATAGCGGCACCGATTGCATTCATCGTCAGCTATATACCACTGGTTGGATCTATCGTGGGAATGGTTGGAGCCATGGACGTATGGCGCTGGGAGTGGTGGCAGGCTGGTCTACTTTTCTTTGGTGGTCTAATCTTTGCTATCGCCTGTGGGGGTATGTCTTCATTATTCGAATGGCTATCATTCAGAAAGAGAGCGTGACATGTCACTCCAACAAACAGGCCGCTTTCGCGGCCTTAATTATCACTGACCGCCGGGGCGGGAGTCAGCAGAACGGCCGCCACAGCGTGAGCCATCAGCTGCAGTATCATCAGGATGCTGGCAGTTACCAGCGAAAGCTTGTGTAGCTGAACCCATAGACAACAGAACAAACAGCACTGCTAATGCTTTTTTCATTTTCACTTACCATGTGTAGACCACTGAACCGTGGCTTTATGATTGTAGCGCTTGGCTGATATTTCATCCATCAAAAAGACCGTGGCCCGGGCTATTCTTCATCAGGTTTTTCGTTATTCTCTGGCTTCTTTTTGATGATTGGTTTTTGCCTGAGAACAAAAATACAAGCTACTGCAACTACTATGCCGATGACCGTTCCTGCCAACACTTCATGCCCGGTCAGGCCTAAGACGGTGGCACAACCGACGGTAAAGATTGTAGCGCCTAGACCGTAGTGCTGTCCTCTTTTATCCCTGTTGATGGCGCCATCAAGTGCTTTTTCCTCCATCTTATGCCTGTGAGCAAATTCTCTCTCCGTTAGTTGAAAGATACGCTCGGGGGCATCAGGTAAGATTTCCTGATACCCACGTAAAAGATATGGAGGAGGTAGCGGGCCTTGAAATGCGTGGTGAGCAACAACGATTTCTTGAATTTCAGGCCTGTCGAGCACACGCGAAAAAGCATCCGGATGTTCAATGATCTCTTTACTTAGATCTTCCTCGACTTCTTCAAATTCGGGGTTATCGCTTTGTTTGCCAGTAAAGTCTGGCGTATTTGTCGTATCTTGGGGAACTTGATTTTGGTGTTCCGGCAGCATCAAGACCTTCCTTATGTAGAGTTACGGCAAACATCTTTCCTTGAGGGGCATCAACTCTTTTCCCATCTTTTATGATGTACTTTTTATAAATGGTCGTTGCGGACCTACGTAAGTCATCACCGACCACCCGCATATCTTGTTCGAGGAACTTGCCGGTTGATGAGTCTCTTTTCACAAAACCGGAGTAGTCAGAGCGAGGAGCGATACCCAAAGGGCTCCCTGACTCTAAAGCCAGCTCTTTGCTATATCTTCTGCTCATACATACCTCTAACAAACGTTAATGCAAGCGGATACTCAACACATGGTTGAGTTACCAATACGGTAATCTTAAGCCACCCATGAAGTCCGTCAAGAATTATTTTAAATGTGCTTCCTGGCTATCAATCCCTATCTGAGTTGCTGCCGCAACTGCATTGCGCAGAAATCCAGGTGTGTTTGCAGCTCCCGCATCGACAACTGCGAACTTGTCACATAGTTAACCAGTGCCACCAGTTCCGCCGCCGCACCGCTGACATCGTGGCCGTCTCGCTCCATTTCCCTGAGCAACTCCATCAGCTGTGATTTTACAACCAGGGATCTGACCCCTTCCGGGGTGTGAATACGATCTGCAAAACCTTCGTCGACAGGATACTGGTACCGCTCTGGCATTAGGATTACTCCGATAAATACTGTATATATATACATATATCAAAAGGTAACAGGGTTTTCCAGAAGGTTTTTATTTACCTTAATGGTAATGTTTTTGCTCGTTTTGATCTGTTTTATTCATATATGGTTTGATGGGTAATAGAATGCTTCTATACACGCGCGCCAGCGCTGACCACTGGAGCAGACTATGACAGTTTCAACGCAGGTAAGCCGTAACGAGTACACCGGTAACGGCGCCACTACCCAATACGATTTCACGTTCCGCATCTTGGATAAAAGCCACGTGCTGGTGCAGACGCTGGATACCTCCGAAAACATCTTGACGCTGACGCTCGGCACCGATTACACGGTTACCGGCGTGAACCGCTACAACGGGGGTAAGGTGGTGCTGACATCGGCGCTGCCAGCTGGTTACAAAATCTCTATCGAGCGCAGCACTCCGGTTACGCAGGAAGCCAGCATCAGGAACCAGGGTGGCTTTTTCCCGGAGATCCATGAAGATGCTCTCGATAAACTAACCATGCTTGTTCAGCAGGCATACGGGTGGTGGTCTGGGCTATCTCTCAGGAAGCCGTCATGGCTCGCTAACTATTACGACGCACTCAACAATCGTATTCGTAACCTACGTGACCCATCTCAGGATCAGGATGCTGCAACAAAAAAATATACAGATACTCTAAACGCAGCTGCGATAGGCCATTCAGATGATTTGTTTAAAAGAACAATGAGAGTGCCTGAAAGCGCAATATCAATACTTCCTGCTAAGGATTTTCGAAAAAACAAAATAGTTGCCATGGATAATAATGGCGATCCACTTATGGTTTTGCCTGAAAGTGGCAGTGCTGCGGATGTGCTTATTGAATTGGCTAAACCAACTGGTTCTATTTATATCGGTCATCATGAGGGTAATACAGTGTCAGAATATTTAGACTTAACGAAAGCATTGCCTCATGTAGCTCCATTGTGGCAGAAGGTGCGAAGCGCGCAGGCAGATGCTTATATTATTATTCTTGGTGATTCGACGGGGAACTCAGATTTCGAGTGGGTTTATAAATGGTCAACATGGGTTGCATCTAAATATCCCACTCATAGTGTACGCTATCGCTTATTTGTTGATGGCTCTGGATGGGATCCCGAAATCGTAATGAGTACAGGTACAACAGGCAGATCAATTTATATTGATAACGTGTCTGTTCCTGGTTCTACAGAGCGTTATTACCAGGGAGCGATGCGCTCGCAAATCTATAACTCCGGTCGAACTTATGACCTGGTCATTTTAAACTATGGTCACAATGAAGGGACAACCGTTCCTGAGTTGACAATTCAGGCAGGATTTACAGAGGGTGTTCTTGCTGTGAAGCAAGATAATCCAGGTGCTCCTGTTATTGTTACGGCACAGAACCCGCGGCGTGATTTTCCAGACCATTCAGCGCGAGCTGTTAGCGCCTGGGCTAAGGTCGCCGCGGTGCAGGGACTTGGTATCATTGATGTCTATTCAAAGTTCATTGAGTTGGGTGTCCCAGAAAGCCTGTATACCGACTTTATCCATCCTAATGCAGCTGGCATGGACGTGTGGGCAGGGGTGGCAATAGAGGCGCTGAACGACAATCCTGCATTCCAGTTTGATAAAGTTATTGAGACGTATACAGGACCGTTGCGCCCGAACCTTGCGCCAAACCCGGCATTTAACTCCTGGCTTTCGTCTTTACCAGTCTCATGGGCAGTGAACTCAGTAGCTGTTTCTCGAGATCTTTCCCGACGAGATTCTTTTGCGTTCAGTGTAAAAGCTGAAGTTTTGAACACATCTTCTCCTCTTTTTTATTGTGATCTCAGTGATTATCTTTTTGCCTTTAAAGGGCAATGGGTGACCTTTGCTGCTCGTATCTGGAAAAACTCTGGTCTTTCTACAAACGCAGGTCGTCTTCAGATATCTGGGACAGGAATGACTGCTGTTACATCGAGGACTAAAGCCAATGAGGCAGAAAACGGCTGGATGTGGGTTGTCTGCCACGCATTATTACCTAAAACCATTACCACCCTGCAGATTCGTCTTATCCCAGGCAGCACTGTAGGCGAGTATGTTCACATTGACAGGTGCTGGTTTGGGGTTGGTCTTATGCCTTCTGATATCGATTTTATAAATCAGTCACAGGTGCAACTTGATGATTATTACAGCCCGCTAAACGTCGGTATCCCATCTGGCTACGATGGAACATTAACTGTCGACGGAAGACATATCACTGTTACTCCAGCAACTACAAAAGCGCGTGTGTATATAAACATAGAATATTTGACTGTTGGTAATAATTACAAGGTTACATGGGTTAGAAATAACTCATCAACAGGCGATGTTTATATCAGAGGTGCTGCATCTGGCTTAGGCTACATTATTACGCAGGGAGAACTTGAGACTGCTACCAGCCTCACTTTTACTGCTACCAATAAAACAAACTCAGTACTTATTGAAACCGATGGGTTAACACCTATCGATGTAAATATTTCAAGCATAGTTAAAGTGTGAGGCATATATGTCAGCATCTTCTTTAACTGGCGACTCTCTGACACAGATGCTGAGTTTCAGTTCTATGGCAGCTGTTGTCGCCGGAGTTCCGCCAGAAGTGGCTCTTGGCTCGCTCGCTGGGGCGGTAATTTTCGTTACCTCCGCAGTTGAGTACCCTGTCAGGCGCCGAGTTCTGCTATCGATTCTGAGTTTTCTCTGCGGACTTCTCTTCTACAAACCCACAGCATCAATTCTGATCGGCGTTGCGAGCATGATCCCCACCATCACACAGGACTCGTTCGAGCGGGGCATTGTGTACTCTGCCGGCGCGTTCGTTGCGGCAATTGTCGCGGTGCGGGTCGGGATATGGCTGTATCACCGCTCTGATAATCCGCGCGATTTAATCCCGGGAGGAAAAGACGATGACAGGTCATGATCTGCTGCTTATCGCTGATTCCATCAGCGGCGCCGGGATAGCGCTACGGGTGATGTTCTTCCAGCGCAACGGATCGCGCCACCGCCGCTGGGGCGGGTGGATAGCCTATTTCCTCATCGTGGCGGCGGCCAGTATCCCGCTGCGCACCGCGTACTCATACCTGTACCACTTCCCTATGACCGCAGATCTTTCTGAGGTCGTTATCAATGCTGTGATGTTCGCCGCGGTGCTGAAGACGCGCGGCAACGTCGTGCAAATATTCAAAATATCGAGGTCATCATGAGTGAGTTACCCTGGATTACAGAAGCACGTAAACATATTGGCCAGGTGGAAATTAAAGGACCACGTCATAACCCACTGATTATTCAATTCTGGAAAGACATTAAGCGTGGTGGGATTAAAGATGATGAAACGCCATGGTGCGCCGCATTCGTAGGTGCAATGCTCGAACGAAGTGGAATTAAATCAACACGCTTCGAATCTGCAAAATCCTATCTCAACTGGGGGGTTCAGATTAGAGAACCAGCTTATGGTTGTGTGGTGGTATTCAGCCGTGACGGCGGAGGCCATGTCGGATTTGTTGTCGGTAAGAAAAAAAATGGCGACCTGATGGTTCTTGGCGGGAACCAGTCTGATGCAATTAACATTCGTTCATTTTCCAGGGAAAGGGTTACCGGATACCGTTGGCCGGTTAATGTGGCGAAGGATGGTAGAGAATTACCGTTAATGACCGGTTCCGCGTCGGTAAATGAATCATGATCACGGCATTCGTGAAAGCATACTGGAAACAGTTGCTTATCGTGTCGATGCTTGCTGCTCTGGTGGCCGGCGGCGTTGTAGTCTGGAATATTCACGGTGACAGACAGTACGACGCCGGGTATGCGCAGGCGAAGGCTGACCGCAAAGCAGAAGATGAGAAAGCCCGTCAACATGACGAACAGGAGAAAGCAACCAATGAACGAGAAGCGCAGCAGAGGATCGACCAGGCGCGCAATGATGCTCTTGATGCTGCCGCTCGCGCTGGCCGGCTGCAGCAGCAGCTCGTTGCCATCCGTGAGCAGCTCAGGCAGTATAACGCCACTGTCGGCGCTGGGACGTCAGCCGCAGACACCGGAGTTTTGCTTGCCGACGTGCTCGAAAAATCTCTCGAACGAAACCGGCAATTGGCAGAATACGCTGACCGGGCAGCTGAAGCCGGAAGGGTCTGCGAAAGGCAATATGACGAACTGACGAAGCGGGGCACAATTTCCCGGTGACGGTATATAAAACGGTATCTTGGATTTTGTTTTTAAAAATGTTGTTTTCAGTCAATTGGTTACGATGCCTGTAAATAATTGAGTGGGAATAATCCCCGGCGTTAGCTGAATGAAACGAAACCCTCTGTGTTTACAGAGGGTTTTAAGGTCTCCCACCTGACGGCAAGCGCTAATCGCGCATATATTGATGCATCTGGGCCGCCGTCAGATCCCACTGGCTTCCTTCAAACGGGGGCATATAGCTGCCATCATCTTCGCCAATCTCAGCGGCAGTGAGCTGATTGAGTTTATCGTTCATAGTCATTAACAGATCCCGGTATTTCTCTGGCTCCCGGGCGAGGTTATGATTTTCTTCGGGGTCGTTAACCAGATCGAAAAGTTCAACATCATTATTCTCCAGCAGCTCGGCCAGGGTAGCAGGAATATGATGCTGCTTGAGCGAAAAGTAGCGGGCAAATTTATAGTGTCCATCGTTGATCATACGGATCCCTGAGCGATGGGAAAAATCAGGATGGAGTGACGCGATCGCTTTTTTAAATTGATCGTGCGGGAGTTTTTCTCCAGCCAGCTTTCTGAATTTTGCCGTGTATTGCGCATCCATATACAGGATCATGCCGTAACAATAAAGCGAACCCGGACGCAGCGCATTTAAGCCCGCTTGCTCAGGATGCGCCAGTAATGGGCTCATATCCCGGCCTTTTCTGCCCTCCAGGACTTTCTCTCGCAGCGACCGATCGCGTCCAGTCAGACCAATCAGGGTCGGTACTAAATCCAGATGATTGGTCAAACTGTTGCAGCGGATATTTCCCGGATACGCCGGATGGCGAATGATCATCGGCACATGGATCTGCTCTTTGTACACCGAGGAACCTTTACCATGCATCTGGTGGGAGCCACCGAGTTCCCCATGGTCGGCGGTAAAGACGATAATCGTATTTTGCGTCAGCTGCAGGTTATCCAGCTCATTGAGAATCGCCTCAAGATGCTGGTCATTATCGCGAATACAGTTGAAATAATAATCCAGTAATTTGCGCCAGCGCCGGTCTTCATCGGGGAACTGTCCCTCCATCACCGCCCTGGCATTCTGGTACTCTTTATGGGCGGCAGGTCTGCCAGGCTCATCGAGCGGCTGGTGGCGGTTTGCAGGCAGCGGATAGTCTGGCCAGCTTTGCTGATAGATTTGGTTGTGCGGGGGTTGGGTTGGCAGCAGGGTGTGGTTTTCTTTATCCATTGGCCCTTTCCACTGCACCTGCTCACCATGCTCATCGGTGTCGATAAACATGACATCGTGGGGGTTAACCAGGTTTACTGCCGCGAACCAGGGCTTATTTTCATCATTCAGCGGGCGGCCGGTGTTACGTAGCCAACTAATGGTCTGCCCCGTGGTGACTGAATCAAAGAAATAGCCGCCCTTACTTTTCCCGATGACATCGCCAATGCCGTGATAATCAGAGAAACCATACTTTTCCATAATTTCATGCAGTCGCGGCGTCGGGATCTCGCCCAGGTCCATTTCTTCTACCGATTTACCAGCGACCGGCTGATCGATCTCCCGGGTAAGATGCCATTTACCTTTATACGCCGTGTAATAACCCAGTTCACGCATCATATGGCCCACGGTACGTAATTCCGGGTCCAGATCGTAATTCATCCAGGGGAAGCCAAGATTATCAAACATCCGGGTGTGCGGCATATGGAGCCCGGTGTACATGACAGAGCGCGATGGCGTACAAACGTTGGCCGTGTTCTGATGATTGGTAAAAGTGATACCCGTTTTCATCAGGCGTTCCCGGCCCGGCACCGGAAAGGGATACCGCTCGAAATAACGTTCCTGATCGCAGGTTATGAGTAAAATATTGTAGCCTTCGGGCAGTGTGTCAGGGATTTCGCCGGTGAAAGGAATATCCCATGCCGCTTTCGGGGCGGCATTATTTTGCGCGGCGTTTCCCGTCTCTGGTAACAGGCTCACGACAGCGGCAATCCCCAGACCTTTGAGGAGATCGCGGCGATTTCCATCTATTTTATTTGGTTCTTTCATCTTCAGACTCCGTTAATTGTAATATATTTTGCCGAATCTCCGGGGTAAGACTCATAATGAGCGCGGGCGGCTGGCAATTTAATAAAAGCCTTCTCATGACGTTCATATAGGGCGTGATATGGCCGAAAAAGGTTAAATAGCCGCTGCACAGGTAATTCTGTGCTTCGTCGTCATGGATGGTAAAACGGTGTTTAGGGCATCCTCCATGGCAGGCAAAGCGCCAGTGGCAGCCCTGACAGCGGGCAGAGAGTTGGCCCTTTTGCTTCCCGAACTGTTGCTGAAATGGCGAGCTCGCCATCGCTGCCATAGCATCTTGCTTCAGATTACCCAGCTTATATTCCGCTGAGACAAAGTGATCGCAGCTGTAGACATCGCCGTTTTGCTCCACCAGTAAACTCTGCCCACAGACAGGCTGCATGGTGCAGAGCGTGGCGGGCTGGCCGGCCCATACGCCGAGCAGATTATCAAAGTACTGGATAAACACCCTGCCAACATCGTTTTCCAGCCAGTCGTCGAAAACACTGCACAAAAATTTGCCCCAGCCCTCAGGGGTAACTGACCAGGGAGCAGGGGAGTCAACGAGAGGAATAAACTGGAGATGGTGAAGGTTTAGCTCGCGGCTCAGGCAGCGATAGAGACTTTTCCCCTGGCTTGCAGACTGGCGGCTGACCACCACCATGGCATTCACCGGAACGTCATGCTGCTGCAGGCAGCGTATGGCCTGCACAACTTTTTCCCAGGTGGGTTTTCCGCAGCCCGTCGTACGCCAGGTGTCGTGGAGTGACGCAGGGCCATCAATGGATAATCCGACCAGAAATCCATGACGACGCAAAAAACGAGCCCATTTATCGTTCAGCAAGATGCCGTTGGTTTGCAGGCTGTTGGCGATGATTTTGTTACCACGGTAACGCTGCTGGAGCTCGACCACCTTTGCAAAAAAATCCAGCCCGCATAAGGTAGGCTCACCGCCCTGCCAGCAAAACTCGACGTTTTGCGAGGGGGTCGATGAAATGGTGTTGTGAATGTATGCTTCCAGCGTGAGGTCGTCCATGGTGGCATACCCTGGACGCGGAACCTCGTTTTCCAGATAGAAACAATACCGACAGGCCAGATTGCATCGATTGCCGCCGGGTTTTGCTACGGTATTAAAATTAGCGCTCATTCTTTGCTATGCTCGAACGGTTTCGATGAGGAAGAGAGTAAGGCTAATTGTGTTACCGGAGGTGTGGCTAATGTTACCGATGGCGACTGGCTTTATTTTTTGGATCATTATGCAAGCGAAAAATACAGGCGGTATCGTTATTTTTCGCAGGTGACAGCATGCCCTGCTATTCTCTTAAAAATTTCATCATTGATTTGGTGAATGTATTTTCATTAAAAATTTATAATATGAATAATGCCTGCCATATGGCTATAAGGGCAGGCGTAAATTATCAAGGGCGTAGTGATCCACGTTTACTCTTCAGCAAGGTTGTTTTTGGCTATCGGTTGGTCAACGGCCGCTGCCGGATATTCTACATTACGTTCATCCTGCGCCTTACCCGCCTCGCGCACAATCGCCAGCGCCAGTCCGGCAACGATCAACGTTAACCCGGTGGACACCCACATTCCGCCGATAATGCCCAGCCGGTGGTTCAGCCATGCGTAGGCAAAGGGTGAAACAGCTGCCATCAGTTGCCCGGGGATCAGCAGGAGACCCGTGCGGCTGGCGTAGCTTTCTGCGCTAAACAGCGCCAGCGGCAGCGTCGCTTTGACAATCGTCACCAGCCCGTTAATCGCGCCATAGCCCAGCACAAACCCGGCTGCGCATCCGGCAAAGGTCGTGCTGCTCAATCCAAGGAGAAAACAGAGCGGCATGGCGAGCGCAGTAAAACGCGTTAGCGTGAGTGAGGTGACCCGGGGACCGGCCAGCACTTCCCCCAGCCGGGCGCCGGTCTGGCCGAATCCCCACAGCATACCGACGGCAACCGGCAGACCAAAGTGGCTGATAAACTCCGGCAGATGGGTAGAGGTACCGTTAGAGATGAAGGTGATCAGCGCAATAAAGATCGCGTAACGCGCCCCGTTACGCCGGTCGCCCTCTGCTGTCGCTGGCGAGGCTGGTGATTTCGCCGCTGAACTGAGCCGCTGGCGAGGCAGTTGATAACTCAGCCATGCGCTCAGCAGGCCAAACAGCGCATAGATCCGCAGGGCATTCTGCCAGGGCATGATGGTTAATAACGCCTCGCCCAGCGGCCAGAAGAGGGCAGAGGCCAGACCGCCAGCGAGAGTGATATGAGAGATAGTTTTCCGCGCCTGCTGACCGTACAGATTCACCACTGCGGCGAACAGCGCATCATACAGTGAGAGCCGCATGCCGATGCCGGTCAGCAGCCAGGCGCCGTACCAGCCGGCCAGCGAAGGGCGCCAGGCCATCATGGCGCAGCTGGCGGCTATCAGTAAGGTACCGCTGGTGACCACCAGTCTTCCGCCAAAGCGAGCCAGCAGCCTGGCAACGAACGGGGAGACAGCGGCCATCATCAGCATCGCAAGCGTAAGGCCGAGATAGATCTGCGGCAAGGACCATCCTTTGTCGGCGGCAATAGCCCCGGCAAAGGTGCCGGGCATATAAAAAGAGATCCCCCAGTTGATGAGTTGCTGACCGCCCGCGGTGAAGGCAAGGCGTCGGGGAATAGCGTTTATTTCCATGGTTTTTCATTCCGTTAAGACAGTTGTCCTGAGCATACCCGGCAGGCTATTGTTCTGGCAGAGCGGCTACCTTATGCGCGGTATAAGAGAAACTTTTATGACAACACTGAACCTGGGAAATCTGGCGACCTTCCGGCTGGTCGTACAGCGCGGCAGCTTTTCTGCCGCCGCCGACGCGCTGGGGATCTCCCAACCTGCCGTCAGCCTGCAGGTACGTCAGCTGGAGCAGTTTTTACAGACCAGGCTGCTGGAGCGAACCGGACGTGGGATCAAGGCGACGGCGGCGGGAATGGCATTGCTGGCCCACAGCGAGCAGATCGATCGGGCGGTGAATAGCGCGGTGCAGTCGGTCAGCGCATTCAGTCAGGAGGTTAATGGATCGTTGACGCTGGGGACCGGCGCGACGGCCTGCATTCATCTTCTTCCACCGCTGCTGCAGCATCTTCGTCAGCAGCACCCGCTGCTGACGGTGGGGGTGACCACCGGCAACACGCTGGATATCGTCCGCGCGGTGGAAGAAAACCGGCTCGATCTCGGGCTGGTCACGCTGCCCGTGCAGGGGCGCAGTCTGGCGGTGACTGCGATGTTAGATGAGGAGTTCGTGACCATCTATGCCAGCCGCGAGACGGAGATGCCGGCGGTTTATACTCCCGCCGAGCTGCAGGCGCAGCCGCTCATTGCCTTCGAGGCGGGTAGCGGCACGCGGGATCTGATTGACCGCTGGTTCCGCTCGGCGGGACTGGCGGTGACGCCGGTAATGCAGTTGGGGAGCATCGAGGCGATTAAGCGCATGGTGCGGGCAGGGCTGGGCTACAGCATCGTGCCCCGCATGGCGGTGGAGCGGGTGGAGGATCGCGACGGATTACGCGTACACTCGCTGGCGCCGCGGCTATATCGACAGCTGGCGGTAGTCATGCGTCAGGACAAAATTGTGACAAAAGGTATCGCTGAAATGCTGCGCCTGCTGCATACCGTGCGCTTATAAATCGCCGACGGCAAAATTACCGCATCAAAGACAGTACTTCAGCAGCGAGCGGCTCTGCCTGCGGAGTGTGGCGCTTGCAGTATTAGAATCAAAGGATTACTCGCGGGGGGAGGGCTCGACGGTGAGCGATGACTCCTGCGACGCTTTTTTATCCTGATGATGGTACCAGGCGCCGATGGAGGAGTAGACAAAGCGTCCAAAGAAGAAGAGAAAGCTGATAAGCAGTACGATACGGGTCATGCGACGGTTAAATCGATGTCGTTTACGCATACTGGGTGCCTGACTCACAAAAGGATCCTTGAAGTATACCCGAAGATGGGCGATGGGGGTATTAAGGCACAGGAACGAGATGGGGTCAATTGATGCAGATGTAAAAGTGCGGCAGTGAAAACATTAATTAATGTTATATAAGATAATCGTCGTATTTACATGCTCACTTTATTAGCCGTGAAATGTCGGGAAAAATAAGATTTATTAATGTTGGCGTCAGCATTTGTTGATTTATATCAATAGTCTCCTTCTCTTGGCCACTAAAATCAGCGGACGTTACCGTATCGTTATTATTTACGCGGTCAGCATGGGTGGTTGGATGCCTGCCTGAATATGCCTCGCGGGAGCAGAGGCACTCTGTAGAGCACCTATGAATTTATTAAAATACTATCAACAATATCGCGACAAGTGGTGGGCTTTACCGCTCGTTCTGCCTGCGCTGTTATTACCGGTCGCCAGATGGGCGAATACCTACACCATGCTCAATGGTCATATGGTATTTTTGTATTATCTTCCCCTGGCGCTGGTGCTCAGCCTGATGATGTTTTTTGGTTGGGCGGCGATCCCTGGCATTATTATTGGCCTGCTGTTAACTCTGGCCCACGGCATGATGTTTGAGCAGTCCATCGGTGTACTGTTCCATTTCCTTATCCCCTGCGTGCTCTGCTGGGGCGGCTACCGCATTTTTGTCCCCCAGCGTCAGCAGGTCTCACACGGCAACGTCCGACTGATGCCGCATCGTCTGTTCTGGCAAATGCTGCTCCCTTCGGTCATTTTTCTGATTTTGTCACAGATTGCCGAATATCTTGGACTTCATCCGCGCACAACGGAAATGACCGGCGTTACGCCATTTAGTTTACGTTCATTAATCACCTTTCAGGCGCTAATGGTAGGGTGCCTGACCGGCATGCCGCTGTGTTATTTTGTGTTACGGGTCATTCGTAATCCTTTTCATTTACGCGGCTTTATTTCTCAGGTTCGCTTACAAATTGATCCAAAAATAAAAAAAATTGAAATTATTTGCTGGGCGACGGTATTAATTCTGCTACTGTGGCTATTATTGATGCCGCTTAATGATAGCAGCACCATATTTAGTACGAATTATACGTTGTCATTGCTGATGCCGGTGATGCTCTGGGGTGCCATGCGTTTTGGCTATCGCTTTATCTCACTGATCTGGACGCCGGTGCTGATTGCCGTGATCCATTTTCATTACCGTTACTTACCAATTTACCCAAGCTATAACACCCAGTTGGCGATCACCTCATCAAGCTATCTGGTATTCTCGTTTATTGTCGCCTATACGGCGATGTTGGCGACACAGCAGCGGCTGATCTACGCTCGCGTCCGGCAGATGGCCTTCCTCGACCCGGTGGTTCATATGCCGAACTTGCGGGCGCTGAGCCGGGCGCTCAACGGCACGAGCTGGTCGACGCTCTGTTTTCTGCGCATTCCTGAGCTTGAACTGCTGGGGCGCCACTATGGGGTACTTTTGCGAATCCAGTATAAGCAAATGCTGGCGAACCACCTGAGAACGCTGCTGCAGCCCAACGAAGCGGTATATCATCTTGCCGGTCACGATTTAGTGTTCCGTCTCAATAGCGAAGGGCACCAGGCGCGCATTCACTTAATTGACCGCTCCCTGCGACAGTTCCGTTTCCACTGGGACGGGGTCCCCCTGCAGCCGCGGATCGGCATGAGCTATTGCAACGTTCGCTCGCCGGTCAAGCATCTGTATTTACTGCTTGGCGAGTTGAACACCATTGCCGACATGTCGTTAGCCAGCGGCCATCCGGAAAATTTACAGCGCCGCGGCGCGGGCCATGTTCAGCAGGATCTGAAAGATAAAGTCGTGATGATGAACCGCATTCTCAAAGCGCTGGAACATGACCATTTTGTCCTGATGGCGCAGCCTATCCAGGGCATTCGCGGCGATCGCTATCATGAAGTGCTGGTGAGGATGGAAGGGGAGTCGGGTGAGCTAACGGGGCCAAACGAGTTCTTGCCGGTGGCGCACGAGTTTGGGCTGTCCACGCGGGTGGACCAGTGGGTTATTGAGCATACGCTGGCCTTTATGGACGCCAACCGGCGGGCGCTGCCCGGTCTGCGGCTGGCGATCAATCTTTCTCCGGTGTCGCTGAGCCGCAGCCAGTTTCCTCAGGAGGTCGAAGCGCTGCTGCAGGCCTACAACATTGAGCCATGGCAGATTATTTTCGAGCTGACCGAGAACTACGCGCTCAGCAATCCCGAGCTGGTCTGCCAGACTTTAGAGCATCTGCGGGCGCTGGGCTGCCGGGTGGCGATCGATGATTTTGGTACCGGCTACGCCAGCTACGCCCGGTTAAAAACAATGAACGTCGACATTCTTAAAATCGACGGCAGTTTTATTCGCAATCTGCTTGCCAGCAGTCTTGATTACCAGGTCGTGGACTCTATTTGTCGTCTGGCGCGTATGAAGAACATGCAGGTGGTGGCCGAATATGTGGAGTCGCCGGAAATACGTCAGGCGGTCATCACGCTGGGGATCGATTATATGCAGGGCTATGATATCGGGGTACCGGTACCTCTGACGCAGTTGGCGGAGGAGATGACCGGCTGAACAGCAAAAATCCGGGCGTAAGCGCCCGGCTCGGTTGATTGCCAGAGATACGATCAGGCGTCTGGCTCTTCTTCAGCAATCTTCAGCATCCATTCCGGCACGCCTTCCCAGTACTGTTGCTCTTTTTCCAGATCCAGCAGCACCAGCGCATTCTGGCTAAACCAGTTGTGCGGAAACGTCAGCGTCCAGTGGTGAGCTTCCGTCTGCAGGCGCAGCGTCGGCGGCGTAGTGGTAGCCTGACGCTGGTTATTCAGCAGTACGCCCAGGCGCAGTAGCTGAATTAGCGGGAGAAACTGCTTTTTCCTGAATAGCGTAAAGCGCGGCAGATCGTCGAGCTTGATCGCTTTGCGATGATAGCGTACGAGGGTGGCCATCAGCATCTGCTGCTCCTGATTGAAGCCCGGCAGGTCGCTATTTTGGAGAATGTAGGCCGAGTGACGATGCATGCCGCTGTGGTTGATATTCAGCCCTACCTCATGGAGCATCACCGCCCATTTCAACAGCGCCGCGAGGTGCGGATTGGCCAGCTTGGGATTCTGCTCCTGCCACTGCTCCAGCATCTGGGTGGTAGTTTCCAGTACCCGGCGCGCCTGTTCGCGATCGATGTTGTACTGATTTGCCAGACTCTGTGCCGTGCGGCTACGAATATCCTGGTGGCGGAAGCGGCCTTCCATTTCGTACAGCACGCCTTCACGCAGGGCGCCATCGGACAGACGAAGTTCTTTGATGGCCAGCGCGTCAAACACGCCGCACAGAATCGCCAGCCCCGGGGCAAAGACCGCTTTACGATCTTCAGAAAGACCAGGCAGACTGAGCGCGTCGAAGTTTTTATGCTTCAGCAGCTCACTGACCAGCATTTCGAGGCGTTCCGGCGTAATAAATCCGTCCTTCTCGCCCATCGCCACCAGCACTTCCTGGGCGGCTTTAATGGTGCCGGAGGCGCCCAGCGCCACGGTCCATCCCTGAATACGGAACTGCCAGGCCAGCGTCTCCAGCTTCTGCACCGCCGCCAGGCGCGCGCGCTGGAAGTTTTCTTTATTGATAACGCCGCCAGGGAAATAGGCCTGCGAGAAGCTCACGCAGCCCATGCGGCGGCTTTCCACCAGGCGGGGCTCAAAATCTTCGCCAATGACCAGCTCGGTTGAACCGCCGCCGATATCAATCACCAGCTTGCGGCCGCGCTCCGGCTGCGTGTGCTCAACGCCCATAAAAATCAGGCGCGCTTCTTCATTACCGGAGATGATCTCGATCGGGTAGGGGATCACTTTTTCCGCGCGTTTAAGAAACTCCGCCGCGTTGGTCGCCTGACGCAGCGTATGCGTCCCGACGATACAGACGCTGGAGGGGGAGAACCCCTGCAGGCGTTCGGCAAACAGCGACAGGCAGTTCAGCCCACGGGTCATGGCTTCTTCGCTCAACACCGAGTTTTCATCGAGGCCATCGGCCAGATGTACGCGCTGTTTCAGGCGTCCGATGATCTGCATGGCGCCGTCGACGACACGGGCGATCACCATATGAAAACTGTTCGAACCAAGGTCAACCGCAGCGAACTCCTGCGGCCGAGGGGTGTTATCGTTTATTGGCATAGGTTAGTCGGGTTGTTCGAGTGATTTGAGATAATCGTAAATCGCCATTTGCGCGCGCACTTTACGGCGATTGCCGCGCGGCACATAGCGGTTACTCAGTTCTTTATCAAGATAGCGCGCTTTTACCGTATCGTTGAACAGGATATCAAAAATATCCAGCACCCGCTGCTTCAGACGCGGATCGAGCAGCGGAGCGGCAACTTCGATGCGATAATCGATGTTACGCGTCATCCAGTCGGCAGAGGAGAGCCAGACCTGTTTATCGCCACCGTTTTCAAAACAGTAGACCCGGTCGTGCTCGAGGAAACGGTCCACAATACTGATGACGCGGATATTTTCGCTGATACCTTCCAGACCCGGGATCAGCGAGCACATGCCGCGGATCAGCAGATTAACCGGCACGCCGGAGCTGGAGGCGGCATACAGTCGGTCCACCAGACCTTTATCCACCAGGTTGTTCAGCTTCAGCGTAATCCCGGACGGTTGCCCGTTTTGCGCATTGGCGATCTCGCGATCGATCATCTCATACAGCAGACGACGCGAGTTCTGCGGCGACACCAACAGGTAGTCGAAGCTAACCGGACGATAGGGGTTCTCGATAAAGTTAAACACCCGGCGGACTTCATTGGTAATGCGCGCATCGGCGGTTAACAGCGAATAGTCGGTGTAGATCCGCGCCGTCTTCTCGTTAAAGTTACCGGTGCCGATGTGGGCGTAGCGCACCACCTCATCGCCTTCTTTACGCGAGATAAGGAACAGCTTGGCGTGGATCTTCAGACCTGGCGCAGAGAAGATAACGTGGACTCCCGCTTCCGTCAGGCGTTTCGCCCAGTGAATGTTAGCCTCTTCATCGAAGCGCGCCTGCAGCTCCACCACTACGGTGACTTTCTTACCGTTGTGGGCGGCGTGGATCATCGCGTCAATAATGCGCGAATCCTTGGCCACGCGGTAAATGTTGATTTTGATCGCCAATACGCTGGGGTCGAAGGAGGCCTGACGCAGCAGCTCCAGCACGTGCTCAAAGGTGTGATAGGGATAGTAGAGCAGCACGTCGCGTTCGCGAATGGCGTCGAAGCCGTTGCGGAATTTATCAAACCACAGATGACGCAGGCGCGGCATGGGCTTATTGACCAGATTGGCCTTACCGACGTTCGGGAAGCCGATAAAGTCTTTAAAGTTGTGATAGCGGCCGCCCGGCAGCATTGAGTCGTAGTTGGAAATGGAGAGCTTATCGCGCAGCATTTCGACCATCGCATCCGGCATATCGCGCTGGTAGACGAAGCGAACCGGCTCGGCGGTCAGGCGCTGCTTGAGGCTGGAGGACATCAGCTCCATCAGGCTCGACTCCATCTCATGCACCAGATCGTACTCGGCGTCACGGGTCATCTTCATCGAGTAGGCGTTCAGCGCATCGTAATCAAAGAAGCCTTTAAAAATATCGTCCAGGCAATAGCGCAGGATGTTATCCAGGAGGATCATTGGCTTGCGGCGACGCGGCGCTTCCGGCGGCAGGTTCACGAAGCGCGGCACTTTATCCGATGGTATTTCCAGCAGAGCATAGTTGATGTTTTCCCCGCGGATAATCTCCACCGCCAGATAGGTGTAATCATCTTTCAGGAACTGCACGAGGTCCGTTTCGCGGTTGATCAGGATCGGCGAGATATGCTGGCGTAAATACTGCTTGAAGTAGTTGCGCAGCCAGGCCTGCTGATTGACGGACAGCTGGCGCTCGTTGATCAGGAAGATCTGGTTACGCGCCATCTCCAGCAACAGTTCATTATACAGACTATCGAATTCCTGATCGGCCTTCAGAACGCGGGCCTGAATTTTGCCTAACAGGTGGCGAGAATGGGCGGTACTGCCTTGTTCTTCACTGATAATAATCCGGCGCTTCAGCTCAGCGAAGCGCACTTTGTAAAACTCATCCAGGTTGTTGGAGTAAATCCCTAAGAAGCGCATGCGCTCAATCAGCGGGTTACTCTTGTCCGCCGCTTCCTGCAGCACGCGTTCGTTAAAAGACAACCAGCTGAGTTCTTTTTCGATGTATAGCTTTTCCTGGCCCATTACCGCTCACACTCCGTTTTACTCACAGGACGTAGACTATTATGACGAATTTTTCTGCGTAGCGATTTACTGTGTCACAACAATATGACAGTAAGAAGAATTATTTCTGTGAGATGTTTGATTAGTAAACACTTTTAATTAAAAAAAAGCCCCGCGATGTGCACATGCGGGGCTGGTTGTTCATTCGTCGGCGGCATAGCCCTGCGGGGGAAGCTGTCGCTCATCCAGCCAGGCGTGGTTGCCTGCCATGCGCAGACGTCCATCGACGAACCAGCTGATGACCAGCGGATAAATGGCATGTTCCTGGGCCTGAACCCGCGCCGTGATTTCCTCCTCGCTGTCGCCAGCGAAGACCGGCACCTTGGCCTGCAGGATAACCGGCCCACCGTCCAGCTCATCGGTGACGAAGTGCACCGAGGTACCGTGCTCCTCGTCACCGTTCTCCAGCACCTGACGATGAGTATGCAGGCCAGGATACTTCGGCAGTAGCGAGGGATGGATGTTCAGCAGACGTCCCTGATAGTGGCTGACGAACGCCGGGCTAAGGATACGCATATAGCCTGCCAGCACCACCAGATCCGGGGCGTAGGCGTCGATTTCATGCATCAGCTGACGATCGAACGCTTCCCGGTCGGCAAACTGACTTTGCGCCAGCGCATGGGCCGGGATGCCGGCCAGGCGCGCGCGCTCAAGGCCGAACGCATCAGCCTTGTTACTGAATACCGCACGCAGGGTGCCGTTTATCTGTTTCCGGCCGCAGGCGTCGATGATCGCCTGCAAATTGCTGCCGCTACCGGAAATCAGCACCACGATGTTTTTCATGCAATGACCACACGCTGTTCGGAATCGGAGGCTTTGATATACCCGATTTTCCACGCGTTTTCACCTTTGTCATTCAGCAGGGCAATCGCTTTGTCCGCTTCCGCTGCCGGCAGGGCGATAATCATCCCTACGCCGCAGTTAAAGGTACGGTACATTTCATGCTGGCTGACGTTACCGGCGGTTTGCAGCCAGTTGAAGACGGATGGCCACTGCCAGGAGGACTCATCGATGATCGCCTGGGTGTTATCCGGCAGCACGCGCGGAATGTTTTCCCAGAAGCCGCCGCCGGTCAGGTGGGCAATAGCGTGGACGTCAACGCTGGCGATCAGATCAAGCACCGATTTCACATAGATGCGGGTTGGCGCCAGCAGATGGTCGGCCAGCGGTTTACCGTCAAGGTCGGTAGTTTGTGGGTCAACGCCGCTAACCTCAATGATCTTACGCACCAGCGAATAGCCGTTAGAGTGCGGGCCGCTGGACGCCAGCGCCACCAGCACGTCGCCATCGGTCACTTTGCTGCCGTCGATGATTTCTGATTTTTCCACTACCCCGACGCAGAAACCCGCCACGTCGTAATCTTCGCCGTGGTACATCCCGGGCATCTCTGCGGTTTCACCACCGACCAGCGCGCAACCGGACTGCAGGCAGCCTTCGGCGATGCCGTTGATGACGCTGGCTGCGGTATCGACGTCCAGTTTACCGGTGGCGTAATAATCCAGGAAAAACAGCGGCTCAGCGCCCTGAACCACCAGGTCGTTCACGCACATGGCGACCAGGTCGATACCGATGGTGTCGTGACGCTTCAGATCCATTGCCAGACGCAGCTTGGTACCGACGCCGTCGGTGCCGGAGACCAGTACCGGCTCGCGGTATTTCTGCGGCAGTGCGCACAGCGCGCCGAATCCGCCCAGTCCCCCCATCACTTCCGGGCGACGGGTTTTCTTCACCACGCCCTTAATACGGTCGACGAGAGCGTTGCCTGCATCAATATCCACGCCGGCATCTTTATAGCTGAGAGAGGTTTTATCGGTCACTGCGAAGTCTCCACGCGTTTGCGGTAAGCAAGAAAAATCGGCGCAATTCTAACAGGGAAAGCAAACGTTTGCGAGCCTGCTTTACAGTTGACGTAAAACCGCTGATGAATGGTTAAATTTGATACTGCTCACGAAAATGAAACCGGGTACAGTCTGGTGCTTGCCTCTACGTAAAGGAATCCTCATTATACGACTGAAACCGGTTTCCTTGTTGGTTTGCCACGCATTTTGTCGGTGATTGACGCGGGTCAGGAGAGGGATGAATGAAGATTGCGGCATTTGATATCGGTGGCACCGCGTTAAAGATGGGCGTGATGGCCCGCGACGGCAGGCTGCTGGAAACCGCCAGGCAGTCAATCAATGACAGCGATGGCGATCGGATCTTACAGGCAATGCTGTCGTGGCTGGCGGCCCATCCGTCGTGTGAAGGAATAGCCATCAGCGCGCCGGGCTATATCGATCCGCACAGCGGTCTTATCACCATGGGCGGCGCTATCCGTCGATTTGATAACTTCGCCATGAAATCGTGGCTCGAGACGCGAACCGGGCTGCCGGTCTCGGTGGAAAACGACGCCAACTGTGTGCTGCTGGCCGAGCGCTGGCAGGGCAAAGCGGCGGAGATGGCCAATTTTCTGGTGCTCACTATCGGTACTGGCATCGGTGGGGCGATTTTCTGCCAACACCAGCTGATCAACGGGGCGCGTTTTCGTGCCGGCGAATTCGGCTACATGCTTACCGACCGTCCCGGCGGACGCGATCCTCGTCGCTATTCGATGAATGAGAACTGCACTCTGCGGGTGCTGCGCCATCGCTATGCGCAACATATTGGCGCGCCGCTGGATAGCGTGACAGGCGAACTGATTTTCGACCGCTATGACGCCGGCGACCCGGTTTGTCAGCGTCTGGTCGCCGAGTTCTTCAATGGCCTGGGCCATGGCCTTTATAACCTCGTCCATATCTTCGATCCGCAGACCATTTTTATCGGTGGCGGCGTTGTGGAACGCCCAGGATTTCTGACGCTACTGCGCCAGCATCTGGCCTGGTTCGGCATTGCCGACTATCTCGATACCGTCAGTCACGGTAACGATGCCGGCCTGATTGGCGCGGTTTACCATTTTAATCAGCTGTATCGTTCGCCAGACGACGATCGACATTAGGGAGAGACTATGTCCGGATTTAAAGCAGGTTTTCTGTGGGGCGGCGCGGTCGCAGCGCATCAGTTAGAGGGCGGCTGGCAGGAGGGCGGCAAGGGGATCAGCGTGGCGGATGTGATGACCGCCGGCGCCCACGGCGTGCCGCGGGAAATTACCGACGGCGTGGTGGCCGGGAAAAACTACCCGAACCATGAGGCGATCGATTTTTATCATCGTTATCCACAAGACCTGGCGCTGTTTGCCGAGATGGGCTTCAAATGTTTTCGCACCTCGATTGCCTGGACGCGTATTTTCCCGCAGGGCGATGAGCTGGAGCCCAACGAGGCTGGCCTGCAGTTTTATGATGATCTGTTCGACGAATGCCTGAAACACGGCATTGAGCCAGTCATTACGCTGTCGCATTTTGAAATGCCTTATCACCTGGTCACCGAGTACGGCGGCTGGCGCAACCGCAAGCTAATCGACTTTTTCGTGCGCTTTGCCAGGGTCGTCTTCACCCGCTATCAACATAAAGTGAAGTACTGGATGACCTTTAACGAGATCAACAACCAGGCCAACTTCCATGAGGACTTTGCCCCCTTCACCAACTCCGGTTTGAAATATTTGCCGGATGAAGACCGGGAACCGGTGATGTACCAGGCCGCGCACTATGAGCTGGTGGCCAGCGCCCTGGCGGTGAAAGCGGCGCGCGAGATCAACCCGGCGCTGCAGATTGGCTGCATGATCGCTATGTGCCCCATCTATCCGCTGACCTGCGCCCCGGACGATATGATGATGGCGATGAACGCCATGCACCGCCGTTACTGGTTTACCGACGTCCACGTGCGCGGTCGCTATCCGCAGCATCTGCTCAACTATTTTGCCCGCCGCGGCTTTACTCTGGATATCACCGAAGCCGATCGTCAGGCGTTAACCGAGGGCTGTGTCGACTACATTGGCTTTAGCTACTATATGTCGTTCGCTACCAAAGCCACCGAAGACAACCCCTTGCTTGATTATGATGAAACCACCAGCCTGGTCTCCAACCCGTACGTCAAAAAGTCGGACTGGGGCTGGCAGATTGACCCGGTCGGTCTGCGCTATTCGCTGAACTGGTTCTGGGATCACTACCAGCTGCCGCTGTTTATTGTCGAAAACGGCTTTGGCGCGATTGATGTCCGCGAAGCGGACGGCAGCGTCAATGACCAGTATCGCATCGATTATCTCTCCGCCCATATCGCGGAGATGAAAAAGGCGGTGGTCGAGGATGGCGTCGATCTGATGGGCTACACCCCCTGGGGCTGTATCGATCTGGTTTCCGCCGGCACGGGGGAAATGAAAAAACGCTACGGCTTTATTTATGTCGATAAAGATAATGAAGGCAATGGCACGTTGGCACGCAGCCGGAAAAAGTCCTTTGCCTGGTATCAGCAGGTAATTGCCAGCAACGGGGAGAACCTGTCGTAGTCGGGTGGCGCTAACGCTTAACCGACCTACAATACACGTAGGCCCGCGTAAGCGTATGGACTGCACCCCGCACCCAAGCCGGAGCCTCGCCTCCGGTTTTTTTGTCTCTAAATCACTTTGCTTGATATACGTCAAGCAAGATGGGTATGGCACAATCCGCAAAAAGCGGTATAATCCCGCGATTTTTTTTGTGGCTGCCCCTCAGAGGAGAAAGAGAATGAAGATTGTGGAAGTCAAACACCCACTCGTCAAACACAAGCTAGGCCTGATGCGCGAGCACGACATCAGCACCAAACGCTTCCGTGAACTCGCCTCAGAAGTGGGCAGCTTACTGACTTATGAAGCCACCGCCGATCTGGAGACTGAGAAAGTCACTATTGAAGGCTGGAACGGTCCGGTGGAAGTCGAGCAGATCAAGGGCAAGAAAATTACCGTTGTGCCTATCCTGCGCGCTGGCCTCGGCATGATGGAAGGGGTGCTGGAGCACGTGCCAAGCGCGCGTATCAGCGTGGTCGGTATCTATCGCAATGAAGAAACCCTCGAGCCGGTGCCTTACTTCCAGAAACTGGTGTCTAACATCGATGAACGTATGGCGCTGGTCGTTGACCCGATGCTGGCCACCGGTGGGTCGATGATCGCCACTATCGATCTGCTGAAAAACGCCGGCTGCACCAGCATCAAGGTGCTGGTGCTGGTGGCGGCGCCGGAAGGGATTGCCGCGCTGGAGAAAGCCCACCCGGACGTTGAGCTGTACACCGCCTCTGTCGATAAGGGACTGAACGAGCACGGGTATATCATTCCCGGTCTCGGCGATGCCGGCGACAAGATTTTTGGAACGAAATAAAATATACCGCGAAAAAAGCCGACTTTGAGAGTCGGCTTTTTTTTGAATAAAAGTAATCCACAGCAAATAACAGACGACTCTCAGAGGAATACACTATGACGCGCCGTGCCATCGGGGTGAGTGAAAGACCGCCGCTTTTACAGACAATCCCGCTTAGTTTGCAACATCTGTTCGCCATGTTTGGCGCAACGGTACTGGTGCCTATTCTGTTCCACATTAACCCGGCCACCGTCCTGCTGTTCAACGGCATCGGTACGCTGTTGTACCTCTTTATCTGTAAAGGCAAAATTCCCGCTTATCTGGGATCAAGCTTCGCTTTTATCTCCCCGGTGCTGCTGCTGTTGCCGCTGGGCTACGAAGTGGCGCTGGGCGGCTTTATTATGTGCGGCGTGCTGTTCTGCCTCGTCTCCTTTATTGTCAAAAAAGCCGGTACCGGCTGGCTGGATGTGATGTTCCCGCCGGCGGCGATGGGCGCCATCGTGGCGGTTATCGGCCTCGAACTGGCGGGCGTGGCGGCTAATATGGCCGGGCTGCTGCCGGCCGACGGCCAGTCACCGGACAGTAAAACCATTATTATCTCGATGGTGACCCTGGCGGTGACGGTGTTCGGATCCGTGCTGTTCCGCGGCTTCCTGGCGATTATTCCGATCCTGATCGGCGTGCTGGTGGGCTATGCGCTGTCGTTTGTGATGGGCGTGGTCGATACCACCCCGATCGCCGAGGCCCACTGGTTCGCGCTGCCGACTTTCTACACTCCGCGCTTTGAGTGGTTTGCTATCTTCACCATACTGCCCGCCGCGCTGGTGGTGATTGCCGAGCACGTGGGGCATCTGGTGGTGACCGCTAATATCGTTAAGCGCGATCTGATCCGCGACCCGGGCCTGCATCGTTCGATGTTTGCCAACGGCCTGTCGACGATCGTTTCCGGCTTCTTCGGTTCGACGCCCAACACTACCTACGGTGAAAATATCGGCGTGATGGCGATTACCCGGGTCTACAGCACCTGGGTAATCGGCGGCGCGGCGATCATTGCGATTCTGCTCTCCTGCGTCGGCAAACTGGCGGCGGCTATCCAGATCATCCCGGTGCCGGTGATGGGCGGCGTTTCCCTGCTGCTGTACGGGGTGATTGGCGCCTCGGGGATCCGCGTACTGATTGAATCGAAGGTGGATTACAGTAAAGCGCAGAATCTGATCCTCACCTCCGTGATCCTGATCATCGGCGTTAGCGGCGCTAAAGTGCACATTGGCGCCGCCGAGCTGAAAGGGATGGCGCTGGCGACTATCGTGGGCATCGCCCTCAGCCTGATTTTCAAGCTTATCAGCGTCCTGCGTCCGGAAGAGGTGGTCCTCGACGCGGCGGATAGCGAAGAGTTTAAATAACGATCGCCTGACCGGGCGGCGATCCCGCCCGGTTCTCTCCTGACCTAAATCTGTGGTAAACTCTTCGCGTTTTTCTGTAAGCCTATGTTGAGGTCCATCTGAACGCACCGGCACAGCTCTCTTTGCCACTGTATCTTCCTGACGACGAAACCTTCGCGAGTTTCTGGCCGGGTGATAATCCTTCCCTACTTGCCGCCCTCCAGAACGTACTGCGCCAGGAACACAGCGGGTACATTTATATCTGGTCACGTGAAGGGGCAGGTCGTAGCCACCTGTTACACGCCGCCTGCGCGGAGCTTTCCCAGCGCGGGGATGCGGTAGGCTACGTGCCGCTGGATAAACGGACGTGGTTTGTGCCCGAGGTGCTGGAGGGGATGGAACAGCTGGCGCTGGTGTGCATCGATAACATCGAGTGCGTCGCCGGCGATGAGCCCTGGGAGATGGCCATCTTTAATCTCTATAACCGGATCCTGGAATCAGGCAAAACCCGGCTGCTGATCACCGGCGATCGGCCGCCGCGGCAGCTGAATCTTGGCCTGCCGGATCTGGCCTCACGGCTGGACTGGGGGCAGATCTATAAGCTGCAGCCGCTGTCGGATGAAGACAAACTGCAGGCGCTGCAGCTGCGCGCCAGACTGCGCGGCTTCGAGATGCCGGAAGATGTGTGCCGCTTCCTGCTGAAGCGGCTGGATCGCGAGATGCGTTCGCTGTTTATGACCCTCGATCAGCTGGATCATGCCTCGATTACCGCTCAGCGCAAGCTGACGATCCCCTTCGTGAAAGAGATCCTTAAGCTTTAGTCCGCCAGGGGAGTCAGCTCCTGCTCCGTCAGCCCGGTCAACCGGGCGACCAGGTCGCGCGGAAGGCCGCTGTGCAGCATAGCGACAGCGATGCGCTGCGCCTCTTCTTTCCGTCCTTCCTGACGGCCTTCCTGTCGCCCCTGCGCCAGGCCCCGCTCCAGCCCCTGTTGTTCCAGATATTCCGCAATCGTCATCAACGTCTCCTTATGCTGCGGCGTTCGTAACGCCAGCTCGCGAATGAATTTAATCGGCTCGCGCGTGTTGCCTGCCTGTACCAGATAGTGCATCAGGGCTTGTACCTGCGATTCCGTCGCCAGTCCAGTCAATAATAATTCGCTCAGCTTGTCGAGGAGCTGCGCCAGATCGCGTTGTCGAATATGTTTTTGCAGTAACTCCAGCGTTGCCATGCGCTGGTGGGTGGCAATCTCGTCATCCGGAATGACGGTTATGTCCGCCAGCGGAAACGCCCCGTGATAAAGGTGGCCGGCCAGCTCCGGAGCGACGAATTCATCGAGCCAGCGCAGAGAGAACGGATAGGGGCTCACCAGACCGTGGTAGAAGAGAACAGGGATCACCAGCGGCAGGCGATCGTGGCCGGCATCGAGATGGCGCTGCATGGCGGCGATGGCGTAGCGCATCAGACGAAAGGCCATATGCCGGTCGGGCGTGCTCTGGTGTTCGATAAGCGCATAAATATAACCGTCGCCCGCCGTGGTTTTCAGGGAATACAAAATGTCGGCGTAAAAGGGACGCAGATCGTCTTCGACAAAATGCCCGGACTCGAGATGCAGCGTACGCAGATCGCACACTTTAAGCAGCGTCTCGGGCAGATACAGTTGCAGGAAATCACGGGCGGTATCGGGATGGGAGAGGTAGGTCTTAAACACGGCGTCATGGGGCGTGGAGGTCGGCTTTTTCATGTTCATCCGTCCAGTGGATTGAGCGATGGATGAACAGTAGCACCGTCCGTCGGGCGGGAGATATTGGCGTGAAAGATCTGGAATCGCCCACGTAAAAAAAAGCGCCGCGCAAGCGCGGCGCGGGTGAGTTAGCTTACGATCTCAAGAACCTGTTCCGGCGGGCGGCCAATACGCGCCTGGCCGCGGCTGACGACGATAGGGCGCTCGATGAGTTTCGGATTGTCGACCATCGCCTGTATCAGCGCCGCGTTGCTGAGAGCCGGGTCGGCCAGATTGAGCGATTTATACAGCTCCTCTTTCTGGCGCATGAGCTCGCGGGGGCTCTCCATACCCAGCAGCTGCAGCAGCTGGCGCAGCGTCCCGGCATCCGGTGGCGTCTCAAGATAAAGCACCACCTCAGGATCGATGCCGCGACTCTGCAGCAGGCTCAGCGTTTCGCGGCTCTTGGAGCAGCGTGGGTTATGGTAAATTTTTACCGCGTCGGTCATGGGGTCTCCTTACATTTTTTGATAGGGACGGAAGCGAGCCTGCAGATCGCGTAGCTGATCGATACGGGCATCGTAACGTGCCTGCTGCAGGCTACCCAGTTTCACCTGCGAGCTGGCGCTGCTGAGCAGGGAAATCGCCTGCTCCAGCTGGCCGACCAGCGCCATGCTTTCAGCCCGCGCCGCCAGCTCCTGATCGCGATTGCCCAGCGCGCCTTCCGCCTGGGCCAGCAGGTCCCAGCCGTTGCCATCCTCTTTATAGGTAAAGGTATACCGGTTCAGAATGGTCGCCGCTTCCCCGGGCTGCCCGCCCTGCAGCAGGGCGTTGGCCAGGTTCAGCTGCAGCACCGGATTAGTACGCAGCTCGCGGGCGTTTTTAAGGCGATTGATGGCGTCACTGGTTTTCTTCTGTCCGAGGTCGATATCGGTGGCCAGATCGAGATACCAGGCATTTTGCGGGTCGGCGTTGAGCAGCGGCTGCAGCGTTTTGCGTGCCTGGTCAAAGTTATTGCTTTCCATCGCCAGCAGAGCGCGACCATACTGGGCGGCATGCTGTTGGCGGATATTGCCTTTATCCCAGGCGTTCAGCAGATCGGTGCCCAGCTTGTTGTCGCCGTTGGTGTACATCCCGAGGGTACGCGCCTTCGCCAGATAGAAGTCCGCCGAGGACTGTACCACCACCGGGCGCATCTGGTTGGCGCGGTTACGGGCATCGGCCAGTCGGCTTTCCGGCAGGGGGTGGGTGAGCAACATTTCCGGCGGTCGCGTCGAGTAGCGCGACTCGTCAAGCAGTTTACCCATAAACATCGGCATGGCCTGTGGGTCGAAACCCGAGCGCTGCAGAACCTGAATGCCAATCCGGTCGGCCTCTTCTTCGTTCTGGCGGGTGAAGCTGATCATACCCTGCTGAGTACCGGCCAGCGTCCCGGTCAGGGCCGCCATTCCGGCCTGCGGGCTGGCCATCGCCAGCAAAATTGAACCCAGCGCGCCGACCCAGGTCAGCGGCGCGTTGCGCTTCTGATCTTCCATCGCGCGGGCGAGATGGCGCTGCGTCACGTGGGAGATTTCGTGCGCCATGACAGAGGCCAGTTCGCTCTCGTTATCAGAGTAGCGGAACAGGGCGGAGTGGAGGACCACATTGCCGCCGAAGAAGGCGAAGGCGTTGATCTGGTCGTTATTAATCAAATAGAAGTGGAACGGGGTACGCACCGAGTTGGCGTGAGCCACCAGACGCATACCCAGCCCGTTGATATATTGCACCAGCAGAGGGTCGTTGATCAGCGGCGCGCTACCGCGCAGTTGGCGGACGTAGTAATCCCCCATCTGCATTTCCTGACCGATTGACAGCGTGCTTCCTGCGGAGGTTCCCATGTCCGGCAGGGTATCTGCGGAGTCAGCAAAAGCAGGACCTATCGAACCCAGCGTCAGCGACGCGATCGCGGTCGCCACCAGCGTTTTCTTCAACTGCCTGAACATAACCTCTGTCCTGTAATGTGGGTGTGCCAGTTTGACCGATTGTGCGGCGTAATGTTCCCTGGCCGCATCCCAGCGAGTTTAGCTGGCGTTGGCCGCCTTGAAAATATGTTCTTCATGGCGGAGAACGGTTTGACTGCGGCGCATCAAAAAGCGAAGTCTTTTTTGTGACATTTCGATACAATTCCCCGGATTGTCGCCGCTTGGCCCTTCAGGGAAGGTTTTATGCTTGAGATGTTAATGCAGTGGTACCGCCGTCGATTCAGCGACCCTGAGGCGATAGCGCTGCTGGTTATTTTGCTTGCCGGTTTCGGCATTATGTTCTTTTTCAGCGGCCTGCTGGCCCCGTTGCTGGTGGCTATCGTGCTGGCCTATCTGCTGGAGTGGCCGACCGTTCGTCTGGAGCGCATCGGTCTGTCGCGCACCTGGGCCACCTCGCTGGTGCTGATCCTCTTTGTGGGCATCCTGCTGTTGCTGGCCTTTGTGGTGCTGCCGGTAGCCTGGCAGCAAGGGATCTACCTCATCCGCGATATGCCGGGCATGCTAAATAAGCTCTCTGATTTCGCCGCCACGCTGCCGCGGCGCTATCCGGCGTTAATGGATGCCGGCATTATCGATGCGATGGCGGAAAATATGCGCACCCGGATGCTGACGGTGGGCGACTCGGTGGTTAAGTACTCTCTGGCCTCGCTGGTGGGGTTACTCACCCTGGCGGTCTATCTGGTGCTGGTGCCGCTGATGGTCTTCTTCCTGCTGAAGGATAAAGAGCAGATGCTCAACGCGGTGCGCCGCGTTCTGCCGCGCAATCGCGGGCTTGCCGGGCAGGTGTGGAAAGAGATGAACCAGCAGATCACCAACTACATTCGCGGCAAGGTGCTGGAGATGATTGTCGTCAGCGTCGCCACCTGGATAGGCTTTATTCTCTTTGGCCTCAACTATTCGCTGCTGCTGGCGGTGCTGGTGGGCTTCTCGGTGCTGATCCCCTATATCGGCGCGTTTGTGGTGACCATTCCGGTGGTGGGGGTGGCGCTGTTTCAGTTTGGCGCTGGCACCGAGTTCTGGAGCCTGTTTGCGGTCTATCTGATTATTCAGGGGCTGGACGGTAACCTGCTGGTTCCGGTGCTGTTCTCGGAAGCGGTCAATTTACACCCGCTGGTGATTATCCTGTCGGTGGTGATCTTTGGCGGACTGTGGGGATTCTGGGGCGTCTTCTTCGCCATTCCTCTGGCCACGCTGATTAAAGCAGTGGTGCATGCCTGGCCGGATGGTTTGGCGGTCGACGACTAAGGCAATGAGAATAAAAAAGACGCCGGGCGAGGGCTTCCTCTCCCGGCGTCTTGCTTTGCATCAGGCGTTTTCTTTCAGCCAGTTCAGCACCACGTCGTGGTGATTGCTGGTTTTAAAATCATCAAAGACGTGTTCGATTTTGCCATCGGCATCAATGAGGAAACTAATCCGGTGGATCCCGTCGTAGGTTTTCCCCATAAAGGATTTTTCGCCCCAGACGCCAAACTGCTCGCAAACCTGATGGTTTTCATCAGACAGCAGCGTAAAGTTCAGCAGCTCTTTTTCGGCGAAACGGGAGAGTTTTTCCGGTTTATCGGTGCTGATGCCCAGCACTTCAACGCCGGCTTTTTTCAGGTCGTCCATATTATCGCGCAAGCCGCACGCCTGGACGGTGCAGCCCGGGGTCATGGCTTTCGGGTAAAAATAAACCAGGACACGTTGTCCCTGGAAGTCGGTTAAATTTACTTCCTCGCCGTCCTGGTCCGGTAAGCTAAATTTCGGTGCGATATCACCGGCTTTCAGTGGGGTCATGGGTTAAACTCCATCCTGTTCATCATGCTGTGAATAATTAACGATGTTAATACTGCCTTGTGCGTTCAGTTCTGTACATAGGGCTTTGAACGCTTGTTCGATATTTGCTGCATTTTGCGTCGCAGGACTGTGGGCAGTTATCTGGATAAAAAGCTGCGCGGAATCGCCGTCTCCCGGCTGCGTGCGGGACACCAGCTCCGCAATATTCATATTCCATGTATCGCACAGGGCAGTAAAGCGCTCGATGATATGCGGTGAGTCCGGCACCTCAACCTGGACCCAAACGGTGTTTGGCATGGCCTGCGGCGGGCGCGCAGTGGTGCGTTTCATCACGATCAACAGCTCCAGCTCCGCGCCTTTCAGCGGCAGAGTTGATTCGATCAGGTTAATCGCATTCCACGACCCGGAAAGCAGCATGATAAACGTAAACTCATCACCGAGCATGGCCAGCCGGCTGTCTTCGATATTACAACCGCAGCTGCTGACGTGGCGAGTGATCGTATTCACGATGCCGGGACGGTCAGCCCCCAGGGCGGTAATAACCAGATAGTGTTGTAATGAGGCTGTCAAACCTGTTCTTCCTTTAAAAAGGTGAGGTAACATTAGGAAAGCATAAAAAAAACCGCCATACAACATCCCTGATGGCGTCGGGTCTCTTGCTTTTATTACAGCTCCAAACGTAACATTGAGAATCTTGTCGCACTTCTGCTCTGAGGATGGCCCATGTTCACGGGAAGTATTGTAGCGCTTGTCACGCCGATGGATGAAAACGGTAATGTCTGCCGGACAAGCCTGAAAAAACTGATTGATTACCATGTCGCCAACGGAACCTCGGCGATCGTTTCGGTAGGGACTACCGGTGAATCCGCAACGCTGAGCCATGAAGAGCATGGCGACGTGGTGATGATGACGCTGGAGCTGGCCGACGGGCGTATTCCGGTTATCGCTGGAACGGGAGCCAATGCAACCGCAGAGGCGATTAGCCTGACCAAACGTTTTAACGATAGCGGTGTTGTTGGCTGCCTGACGGTCACTCCTTATTATAACCGTCCGACCCAGGAAGGCCTGTTCCAGCACTTTAAAGCTATCGCCGAGCATACTGACCTGCCGCAAATTCTGTATAATGTGCCGTCCCGTACCGGTTGCGATATGCTGCCGGAAACCGTTGGCCGTCTGGCGGAAATTAAAAATATTGTCGGTATTAAGGAAGCAACAGGGAACTTAAGTCGCGTTCACCAGATCAAAGAGCTGGTTTCAGACGACTTTATTCTGCTGAGCGGTGACGATGCGACCGGTATGGACTTCATGCAGCTCGGCGGCGTAGGCGTGATTTCTGTTACGGCCAACGTGGCGGCGCGCGAAATGGCCGACATGTGCCGTCTGGCGCTGGCGGGTCAATTTGCCGAAGCTCGTGCGATTAACCAGCGTCTGATGCCACTGCATACAAAATTATTTGTCGAACCCAATCCTATCCCGGTGAAATGGGGATGCAAGGCGTTGGGTCTTGTGGCGACCGATACGCTGCGCTTGCCGATGACGCCTATCACCGATCATGGTCGTGAAGCCGTCACTGCCGCGCTGAAGCATGCCGGTTTGCTGTAAAGTTTAGGGAGATTTGATGGCTTACTCAGTACAGAAGTCGCGCCTGGCGAAGGTTGCGGGTGTTTCGCTGGTTCTACTCCTCGCGGCCTGTAGTTCTGACTCACGCTATAAGCGTCAGGTGAGCGGTGATGAGGCCTATTTACAGGCATCACCGTTGAGCGAACTTCACGCGCCGGCGGGGATGATCCTGCCGATTCAGGTGGGTGATTACAATATTCCGGTGGCTAACAGCACCGGCGCGGTCGGTAAAGCGCTGGACATTCGTCCGCCGGCGCAGCCGCTGGCGCTGGTGAGCGGTGCGCGGACCCAGTTTAACGGCGATACCGCGATGCTGATGGTCGAGAACGGCCGCAGCGGTTCGCTGTGGGCACAGGTCACCAGTATTCTTCAGGCGAAGAACTACGTTATCGCCAAGCGCGATGATGCGAGCCAGACGCTGAACACCGACTGGGTTGAGTGGAACCGTCTTGATGAAGATCAGCAGTATCGCGGTCGTTATCAAATCTCCGTCAAACCGCAGGGTTATCAGCAAGCGGTGGTCGTTAAGCTGGTGAATCTGGAGCAGGCGGGTAAACCGGTTGCCGATCCGGCGTCTCTGCAGCGCTACAGCACCGCTATGCTGAACGTCATTTCGGAAGGCCTTGACATGAATGCCACCAGCGCCCAGAACGCCGCACAGCGCAGCGCGGGGGCCACCTTCGACGTGCAGAGCGCCGCCGACGATACCGGCCTGCCGATGCTCGTTGTTCGCGCGCCGTTTAACCTGGTGTGGCAGCGTCTGCCGGGCGCCCTCGAGAAAGTGGGGATGAAAGTGACCGACAGCACGCGCTCTCAGGGCAGCATGGCGCTGACCTATAAGCCGCTGTCTGACAGCAGCTGGCAGGAGCTGGGCGCACGTGACCCGCAGCTGGTCTCCGGCGACTACAAACTGCAGGTCGGCGACCTCGATAACCGCAGTAGCCTGCAGTTTATCGACCCGAAAGGCCACACCCTGACGCAGTCGCAAAATGACGCCCTGGTAGCCGTATTCCAGGCCGCATTTAACAAGTAATCAAAAGGGCTGGAGCAATCCGGCCCTTTTTCATGTATAGTGACGCAAACGTGTGCGTGGCCATATAATTCTGTAAATCGCCGCGTTAAGGCTGCTCCAGTCGCCTGACTGCAGTTCGCCCCGCAAGCGTACAGCATCCGCTCCAACGCCCGTTGCAGGATGTTATGTAAGACCGACACGTCATTTTTTGGCTCAATATCACTGGAGTAGTGAAAGATGAAAAAGCAAGCTGAGTTGTATCGTGGTAAGGCGAAGACAGTATACAGCACCGATAATCCGGACCTGCTGGTACTGGAATTCCGTAACGATACGTCAGCAGGTGATGGCGCGCGCATCGAGCAGTTCGATCGTAAAGGCATGGTGAACAACAAATTCAACCATTTCATTATGAGTAAACTGGCAGAAGCGGGCATCCCTACCCAGATGGAAGCGCTGCTCTCCGATACCGAATGTCTGGTGAAAAAACTGGATATGGTGCCGGTAGAGTGCGTGGTGCGTAACCGTGCGGCAGGCTCGCTGGTAAAACGTTTAGGCATTGAAGAAGGTATCGAGCTGAATCCGCCGCTGTTCGACCTGTTCCTGAAAAACGATGCTATGCACGATCCGATGGTCAACGACTCCTACTGCGAAACCTTCGGCTGGGTGAGTAAAGAGAATCTGGCGCGGATGCGCGAGCTGACCTACAAAGCCAACGACGTGCTGAAAAAACTGTTCGATGACGCCGGTCTGATTCTGGTGGACTTTAAGCTGGAGTTTGGTCTGTTCAAAGGCGAAGTGGTGCTGGGCGACGAGTTTTCGCCGGACGGCAGCCGCCTGTGGGATAAAAACACCCTCGATAAAATGGACAAAGACCGCTTCCGCCAGAGCCTTGGCGGCCTGATCGAAGCCTACGAAGAAGTGGCTCACCGCCTGGGCGTTAAGCTCGACTAACCCGCCCGCCGCCAGAAGATGGCCTCATCTTCTGGCGTCTCTTGCTGTTTCCTGTGGTAATCCTGCGCTGAACCGCCTACGATCTCTGCTATTGATACATAACAGGGAATGAGGTGCTTATGCGCTGGCAAGGGCGTCGCGAAAGCGACAATGTTGAAGATCGACGTGGACAATCAGGCTCGCCGTTTGGCGGCGGCGGGGGCGGCGGCTTCCGTCTGCCGAGCGGGAAGGGCGGCATTGTACTGCTGATTATTGTGCTGGTGGCGGGCTACTACGGCGTGGATTTGACCGGCATGTTGACCGGCGAACCGATGCCGCAGCAGCAGACCTCCACGCAGCGCTCCATCAGTCCGAAAGACGATGAAGCGGCGAAGTTTACTTCCGTCATTCTGGCTACCACCGAAGATACCTGGGGGCCGATCTTTGAAAAGATGGGCCGCCAGTACCCGCAGCCAAAGCTGGTGCTCTACCGCGGCGCGACCCGTACCGGCTGCGGCACCGGTCAGTCGGTGATGGGCCCCTTCTATTGTCCTGCCGACAGTACGGTCTATATCGACCTGTCATTCTACGATGAGATGAAAAATAAACTGGGCGCCGACGGCGACTTTGCCCAGGGGTACGTCATTGCTCATGAAGTGGGTCATCACGTACAAAAACTGCTGGGCATTGAGCCGAAGGTCCGCCAGCAACAGCAGCATGCCACGCAGGCCGAAGCCAACCGCCTGTCGGTTAAGATGGAGCTGCAGGCAGACTGCTTCGCCGGCGTCTGGGGTCATAATATGCAGCAGCAGGATATTCTGGAAACTGGCGATCTGCAGGAGGCGCTGAACGCCGCCGAGGCCATCGGCGACGATCGTCTACAGCAGCAGAGCCAGGGACGCGTGGTGCCGGACAGTTTTACCCACGGCACCTCGAAACAGCGCTACACCTGGTTCAAACGCGGTTTCGATAGCGGCGATCCGGCGCAGTGCAATACCTTCGGCAGCGCGCTGTAATCGTCCCCCATGATGGACGCGCTGCTTAACCTCACCGCGCAAATGGCGCGGGAGGGGATCCGTCGCCTGCTGGTGCTCAGCGGCGATGAGAGCTGGACGCTGCAGCAGGCGCAGGCGCTACGGGAGAGGCTCGGCGGCGATGGCCTGTGGGTTGGCCCCGAGCCGGGTTCTGCGCCCTGCGTGGCGCCTGGCGCGCTGAAAACGCTGCTGGGGCGGGAAGTGATGCACGCCTTTTTCGATGCCCGGCGCGGGTTTGATGTGGCCGCCATGGCGGCCCTGAGCGGCACGCTGCGGGCGGGAAGCTGGCTGGTGCTGCTGACGCCCCCCTTCGCCGACTGGCCGACCCGGGCGGATGAGGACTCTCTGCGCTGGAGCGATACGCCTGACCCTATCGTTACCCCTAACTTTGTTCACCGCTGCTGTCGGCAGTTTATCGCCGATCCGGAGGTGTTGCTCTGGCGGCAGTCGGACCGGCCACGTTTCCCGCTGGCCGCCCCGCGTCCCGACTGGCATCCCGCCGATGGCCGCCCGCAGGCCGAGCAGGCGGCAATCCTTGAGCAACTGATACGCCTGCCGCCCGGTATCGCGGCGGTGACGGCGGAGCGTGGACGGGGGAAGTCCGCGCTGGCGGGTATGCTCCTGCGCCAGCTTGGGGGCGAGGCCATCGTCACCGCCCCAACGCGTAGCGCTGTCGAGGTGCTGGCCAGCTTTGCCGGGGAGACGTTGCGCTTTATGGCGCCCGATGCGCTGCTGGCGTCGAAAGAAAAGGCGGCGTGGCTGATAGTCGATGAGGCCGCGGCTATCCCGGCTCCGCTTCTCCGGCAACTGGTGAGCCGTTTTCCCCGCACGCTACTCACCACGACGGTGCAAGGGTACGAGGGCACCGGTCGCGGGTTCCTGCTGAAATTTTGCGCCAGTCTGCCCCATCTGCAATCGTTCACCCTGAGCGCCCCGATCCGCTGGGCGGCGGGCTGTCCGCTGGAGTCAGCCATCAGTCAGTTGCTTATCTTTAACGATGAGGCATTTCGCGACGCGCCGATGGGGGAGCTAGCCCTGGAGGCGGTCAATCAGTCCTGCTGGCAAACGCAGCCAGCGCTACCGGAGGCGATGTACCAGCTATTGTCCGGGGCGCATTACCGAACTTCCCCGCTCGATCTGCGGCGCATGATGGATGCTCCGGGCCAGGCTTTCCGCTGCGCTCGCGCCGGCGGCGCGGTAGCGGGCGCCCTGTGGCTGGTGGCCGAGGGGGGACTTTCTCGCGAACTGAGCCGGGCGGTATGGGCGGGTTTTCGCCGGCCGCGCGGGAATCTGGTCGCCCAGTCGCTGGCGGCGCACGGCGGCAGTCCCCTGGCGGCGACGCTGCGCGGGCTGCGGGTCAGTCGGATCGCTGTCCATCCCACCCGCCAGCGGGAAGGCCTTGGGCGGAAGATGATCGCCGATATCGCCGCCGATGCCGCTGGCTATGACTATCTCTCCGTCAGCTTCGGCTATACCGCTGAGCTGTGGCGCTTCTGGCAACGCTGCGGGTTTACCCTCGTACGGCTGGGTACCCATCGCGAGGCCAGCAGCGGCTGCTATACGGCGATGGCCCTCTATCCGTTGACCGCGGCAGGGCGCCAGCTGGCGCAGCGGGAGGCGCAGCGGCTGCAGCGCGATGAATACTGGCTTCGCCCGTGGCGAGAGGAATCCGCGCCGCTGCCGGCCGTCGCAGACGCTATGCTTAGTGATGAGGACTGGCTGGAAGCGGCGAGCTTTGCCTTCGCCCACCGCCCGCTGGCCGCGGCGCTGGGTTGCCTCAACCGCCTACTGATGCAGGCCGACATGCCGTTGCCGGCCCTGCGGGGACGACTGCAGGGCAAAGAGGAGGCCGCACTCTGCGCCGTGCTGCAGCTGACGGGGCGAAAAGCCTTGCAGGCGAGATGGCGTCGGGAGGCCGCTGACGCCTTGCGCTCCCTTGATGCAGCGCGCGCTGATGCGCTGCGTCAGCAGGTGGCGCATCTGCAATTTTTTTAACTAACTCATTCAGTTAAATGGCATGGTCATATCTGGCGAGCGGCGTACACTGCCCGCAAACACTAAGGAGACAGCCATGAAACACGATCATTTTATTGTTCAAAGTCCTGCGACGCCTGCGCAACAGCTGTTGCTGCTGTTTCATGGCGTAGGGGATAACCCGGTCTCCATGGGGCAAATCGGCAGCTGGTTCGCGCCGCAGTTTCCTGATGCGCTGATCGTCAGCATTGGCGGGGTGGAACCTTGCGGCCCCAACGGTCGGCAGTGGTTTTCACTGCAGGGGGTGACGGAAGAGAATCGTCAGCAGCGCATCGACGCCATTATGCCGACCTTTATTGAAATTGTACGCTACTGGCAGGAAAAGAGCGGCGTCAGTCCACTGGCCACCGCGCTGATCGGTTTCTCTCAGGGGGCGATTATGTCGCTGGA